>Ga0067045_1002350_pt1 | contig 228546 bp, 172 predicted proteins | sample TerdegcTABiofilm_FD_59184 | JGI IMG/M metagenome (GOLD analysis project Ga0067045, IMG submission 59184) | Combined Assembly of (Gp0054472, Gp0054536) Wastewater bioreactor microbial communities from Singapore -Terephthalate degrading... | reverse complement strand
GCCTGCTCCGTTATCACAATGCCATAACCTCGATTGTCTCGGCAAACATTACTCTGCGCCGTGCCACTAGCCTTGCCAAAATACACTATGCCGCTTTCCTGATTCTCCTCACACGTGTTTCCCTCCAGCGTGGGCGCGGCCTGGCCCTGTAGCACAATCCCACCATTCGCGTTGTTTCGGCAGACATTCTTTCGCGCCGTGCCACCCGCATTGGCAGAATATACTATCCCGCTCGCTTGATTCCCCTCACAGGTATTGCCCTCCAGCGTGGGCGCGGCCTGCTCCGTTATCACAATGCCATAACCTCGATTGTCTCGGCAAACATTACTCTGCGCCGTGCCACTAGCCTTGCCAAAATACACTATGCCGCTTTGTTGATTCCCTTCACAGGTGTTATTCTCCAGCGTGGGCGTGGCTTGGCCCTGTAGCTGAATGCCATCATACGCGTTGTTTCGGCAGACATTCTTCTGGGCTGTACCACCAGCGTTGCCAAAATACGCTATGCCGCAGTATTGATTCTCCTCGCAGGTGTTGCCCTCCAGCGTGGGCGCGGCTTGCTTCCGTACCCCAATTCCGTGGTAGCCATTGTTTCGGCAGACATTCTTCTGTGCTGTACCACCCGCGTTGTCGAAATACGCTATGCCAGCCTGTTGATTTTCCTCGCAGGTGTTGCCTTCCAGCGTGGGCCTGGCTTGCTCGTGTACCCCAATTCCGTGGTAGCCATTGTTTCGGCAGACGTTGTTCCGCGCCGTGCCGCCAGCCCTTTCAAAATACGCGATGCCAGACTGTTGATTCCCCTCGCAGGTGTTGACCTCCAGCGTGGGCGTCGCTTTCCCGTGCAGACTTATGCCATGATAGGTATTCTTTCGACACATGTTGTTTCGCGCATTTCCCGCGGCGGTCGCCTTGTAGGCGATACCCGATTCAGAGTTCTCTTCGCACACGTTGCCTTCCAGAATTGGCCGTGCTTCCCCTCCTACCCCAATCCCGTATGAACCGTTCTTACGACAGGAGTTGTTCCGGACGGCTCCCGATGCGGCATTCGTGTACATAATGCCGCATTCGCGATTGTCCTGACATAAGTTGTCCTCGAGATCGACTTTCGCAAGATGAGTGACGGCCACACCGTATTGCGCATTGCACACAGTTTGGCACTTCCTTACCTTCCCTAATGCGACACTATGGAACCATAACCCCGTTCCGCCAGAATTATCTTTCCGCACCGCACCCTGAAAGCGACACCATTCAAACGTTGCTTCACCTGAAATCACTTCAACCACATTGGCCTTAGTCTCACCCGAATGTTGGAACATGATTCCCTTGGCAAGGAATCTCCCTTCTCCAGAGAACTTCACTACAAACCCTTCCCTGTTGCACACCACCCGCGTGCGATCCATCCCCGCCCCCAGCAAACTCAACGATGTGGTGATCTCAAGAGGGTGCTCAAGTTTGAAAGTGCCTTCACCCAAGCGTATCGTACCCCCTTCAGGACATCGAGCGATGGCTTCCTCCAAACTGCACACATCGCCATCACCGCTGAGACCCACCCCAATTTCCTTGCCCTGGCTTGATTCTTGACGGACCGAAGCGACGGCTTCCGCGCTCGTTGGCCGTTGTTTCATGGCCCCGTACAACTGGCGGACCCACGCCTGCGCCCCTTGGACACATCGCTTTTCCGGATCAAAATGCAGGGCTTGCAGAAGGAGCGACTTCTCAGCGTGGGTTAATCCATCCAGGATTGGCTCGCCCCGCTTCTGACGCTCGACGATCTCGACAGGATTTGTCCCAAAAGGCTCCTTTCCCGTCCGCAGTTTGATATACGTCGCCGCCAGGGAATAGAGATCCACCGATGGGGTCAATCGGTGCTCTTCCCAGGCCTCTGGTGGTAAGTAGCCAAAAGTCCCCGAGCCCGTGTGCGACGCCGTGCTCGCCCCCACCAGCTTCGCTAGCCCTAAATCCCCAATCTTGACATGCCCATGAAAAAGCAGAAGATTTTGCGGCTTGATGTCCCGGTGATAAATCCCCTTCTCATGCAAAAAGTCCAGCCCATCCGCTGACTCGTACATCCACTTGATGAGCTTATTCAAGGGAATACCTTGCTGACCTTGTCTCTGGTATTCCGCCAGCACCTGTAACAGATCCCCTTCAGTCGCCAATTCCCACCGTGTGACCAGATAGCCCGACACCAACCAGTAGTCCAAAAGGCTCACAATGTGGGGATGGCCGGAAAACTCCTTGACGAAATTGAGACTGTCAAGTTCCTTCTTGACTGCCGGGCTTTCACCATCAATGGGATCGAGAGAAGCCTTGATTGCGGAACGGATACCGCTGGGGGATTCAACTTCCCAGACCTCGCCGAATCCGCCGCGTCCTAGCCGCTTGACCAGGCGAAACGTCTGCTCGTTCTCCAAAAATGCCCGGACGACGTCGTCCATAGCTGAATGTCCCAGTTGCCATACTCCAAAGTGGCACAGCGAGATGAATTCCTCATTCCAAGTTTAGCATATGTTATGTTATTAATAAGCCCTGGTGTCGAGTACCGCTTCTCCGAAAACGGGATTCTCGATGGTCCGTTGTCAATTGGGGACAATTGCGTGTCAAGGGGTTTCTGAAAAATGTTTCCGGGCGGAAAAATCTCCAAGATCGAGTCGAGTGATTCGTCTTAATTCATAGAGGCCCGGAAGGGCAAGAGGTTGAAAAGGTTTCAGAGAGTTCGGTTGTTGTCAAACAGCAAGTGAAAAAGGAGGGTGTATCATGGTGTTCGGCAAAACGCAGTGGTGGGTTCTGGCAGGTATTGGTGCATTAGTGGTGGGTAGCCTTGGGGTTGCGACGACCTGGAGCTACATCAAGACAGCCTGGCGAGGGGTCGGGAAGGGAATTCGCGAGGCCACGCCGATCGCTTTCGATCTGGAGCGTCTGAATGGCGAACTAAAGGACCTGGAGCCGGAGATTCGCCGTAACCAAGGCGTAGTGGCCCAGCTTGAAGTCGAAGTCGAGAATCTCGAACGGGACATCGCCCAGATGGAGGAAGAACAAGTGAAGGCGACGGCTGAAATGCGGAAACTCCGTGAGGCACTCAGCGAGGGGAAATCGGAGTATCAGTTTGCCAGTCGCACGTACAAGAAAAGTGAAGTGGAGGCCGACCTGGCCAAGCGACTGGATCGCTATGAGGCCCGCCAGTCGGAGCTGGACGCCAAGAAACAACTCCTTGAGGAACGGCGGCGCAACATGGAGGCAGCGGTGCGCAAGGTCAACCAATACCGGCAGCAGTATGATCAACTCACGATCCAAGCGGAGTCGCTGGCGGCCCAATTGAAGGCCCTGGAGGCAGCCCAGGCGGCGGGGACAATAGGGATTGATCAATCGCGTTTGGGGCGTGCCAAGGAGTTGGCAAAGGAAATCGAAACGCGGATTCGGGTCGGTCAACGGATGCTGGAGACGGAGCAAAAAGTGGAGGGCGAGATTCCTGTGGACGTGGACACCCGCCCGGTCACGGAACGGTTTGACGAGTTGTTTGGCGGGAAAACCGACCAGCCGGCGGGGGAGAACAAGGGGACCTGAATCAGGATGGTACGCGTTCCGTTGGGCGACGGGGATCGTAGGAACGGTCCCTGTCGCTTGTCTGTTGGATCACCCGCGGGAGTCTGAGCCATGTCCTTTGGAGCGACGATTATATTAGTCACTCTCATGAGTGTTGGATTCGCCGAGGATACTCCCATAAGGGGAGAGCGCGACATTCGAACACTCATTGTGAGTAGCGGGCGATGTCCAGGGCTGTCGGAGGTGGAAGCCCAGGCGGAAGCCGAAAAGGTATTGAACCAAAAAATGGCAGAAGCCTTGCAAGACTTGGCCAGGGAGTGGGCGGGCATCAGGCTCTCAACGTCGCAAGCGCTCCTGGAATGGGCCTGGCTGCTGGACCAGCCCGGCGTGAATCGGGAGGTGAAACGATCCTGCGTTCCCAAGGAGTACGGGTGGGTGGCGGAACAGGAAACACGGTTGTCGCTGCCGAATGACGTCCTTGGGCAGTGGACAGGCCGACTGAAGCAGCAAGCCGCAGTTCGGTGGCAAGTGAGGCTAGCAGGAGGCCTGGCAAGTTTGGTGTTGTTTATCTCGGGTTTGATAGGGATGGTGGTTCTCGACCGGTGGACAAAAGGTTACCACCGCGGGTTAGTGGTGGGTGGGCTGTCTCTGGGAATTGCCATTGTCCTCATTGCAATCTGGGTGTGGATTCTCATGGCATGGTAGTTAACTGCCAGAAGTTGGAAGCTACGACAATGGGTTTGTTCGATCCAATCGAGTACAAAGCCGCCAGGGACTATCTATCGCAGGGACAGCTCAAAGAAGCGGCCCGGTCGCTTTTGACAGGAAAGAACCGTGATCACCGCTCCGTCAAGCGCCTGCTGGTGGAGGTAGGGCAGCGCTTGATTGAACAGGCCCAGCACGAAGCCGACGAGGGGCTTTGGGAGGCCGCTAAAGAAACTCTGGCGCTTGCTGGGCAGTGTCTGGTGCTGGACGGTCGGGCCTTAGCGTTGCAACAGCGGATTGAGCAAACCCTGGCGGAAAAGAGACGGCAGGCGGAGCTTCAGGCTGCGAGTCTCGCCACGGCGAACCGAAAGCTAGACGAGGTAAAGCGACTCGTCGCGATGGGCGAGTTTGGCCCGGCTTTTCAAATTGTGGAACAATTGCGAGAGAATGGCATCGAAAAAGCGGCGGAGGTGGCGGGAGAGATTCGCCTCGTCGAGGAACGATTTAGTCAGGCCGCCCAGGAGTGCAGAAATGCCATCTCAGCAAGGGATGAAGGCCTTGCCAGACTTTACTGGGAAAGGGTCCGAAGCCTTTGTCCCCAGTCGCCAGAAGTTAAGCTCTTGGCTGCAGAATTGGCACGGATCGTCGCCGCCCGCGATTCATCATTCGGGAAACCCCTACCCGTACGGAGCCGGATGCAGCGGTTTGTAATTGAGGACGTCGGCGCGATTATTCTGGCTGAGGAAATTGCAATTGGCGTACCACAGGAGGACAACGTGCAACTGCCGATCTTGGGGCGAATCCACCGGCGGCACGCGGTGCTTATTCGGGACCGCCAGGGGTGGCAACTCATGGCCTGTCGGGATAAATACGGCCGGGCGTGCCGGGTCCAGATTGACGGTGCCGAACTTGACGGGGTGGCGCGTTTAAGGGACGGTAACATCGTTCAACTTGGTGAGTCGAACTGTCGGTGGTTGTTCCGATTGCCTGTGGCGGGATCGCTGACCGCTCTCTGGGAAGCCCACCCCGGGTCTTCAGGGATGATCTTTGGGCCTCGCGGTCAATCGGTGAAACGGGCGATTCTCTTGGCTGACGAGGTTACTCTTGGGGTGAAGTCACCGGCCCATCTGGTCATTCCCGATTGGCCCTGTCAGCGGGGCTGCTTGCGATGGCATGAAGGAGGGTTACACTGGGATGTGCAGGGCGGGTCGGTGTGGATGGAAATCCCTGGCCTGACCTGGCACTCCAAAGATCGGCAGGTGTACTTGCCCAGCCGCTTGACCATCAGCGCACAGTGGGATGAAGCTGAACGCTTGGGCCGCATGATGGTCAATCAGGAGGCACGGGAGCAAGTCGTGCTTAGCTTCTGCCCATGGGAGTCATGAACGAAACCGGTGATGTGTTGGAGGGCAAGCACTGTGACGACCCCAGAGAGTGTGAACGCACTGACTAAGACCTTCCATATGTGCCGTGCTCGGCTTCTGGGATATCTTGTTTCGGCATTTCCCCGTTTGGCCAACGATGCCGACGATATTCTGCAAAACGTGTGGCTGGAGGCCCATCGGCGGATTGCCGATGAGGCTCAGCAACCACCAGAGAACTGGGAAAGCTGGCTTCGCTGCGTCGTGCGAAGCCGGGCCATTGATCATCTGCGAGTCCTGGAGCGCCACATTTTCCTCAACTGGCCGGGGGTGAATCGAGAAGACACGGCGACAACACCGTGGGAACCGGCAGACAACGAAGCAGATGGACCCTCCCAAAAGGTCCTGGAACGGGAACGTCGTCAGCGGCAGGGACTCTTATTAAGTGACGTGCTGGCCGAGTTCTGTCGCTGGTGTGAAAAGCGACCCCAGCGGCTGGCCATTAAAGAGGCTTATGAGCGCTCTTTACATGGGCAAAGCCCTGGGGCCATTGCGACGGCCATGGGTGCGTCTGCTGACAACGTCTATCAGTGGCTCCATCAGGCGCGAGAGTGGGTCCGCCAGCGATTGGCCGAAAAAGATGTGGATCGGTCGGTATTCCTCACCCTGTATGGACGGAAATAGGATTGACCATGTCGCAGCATTCGCGTCATTATCCCCAATTGAACAGCCTCGGTGATGTTGTCCGTTGGGTGGTGGACGAATTGGGAGCACTCTGCCCTAGCCCGGAACGTCTCAGACAGTACTTTAAAAATCCTCAAGACTCGGCCTTCCGGGACGTTCACTACCACGTCGAAGAGCTGAAATGCCCGATCTGCAACGCCGAGCGGGATGCCTGGAGTGACTCAGGGCGGGCACCTGCTCAATGAACACTCCTCTTTTGCCACAGAGCCAGTGTTTGTAGCAATCGTTGGTAGCCCATAGTAGAATCGTTTAGTGGCAGAGCGGGCAAATTGCCAAGGCGGATCTTAGGGCGTGGATGTTCCACTATGGACGACGTTGTTCGGGCATTTTTGGAGAACGAGCAGAAGTTTCGGCTGGTCAAGAGGCTGGGACGGGGCGGATTCGGCGAGGTGTGGGAAGTTGAAACTTCAAGCGGTATCCGTTCCGCAATCAAGGCTTCTCTCGATCCCATCGACGGTGAAAGCCCGGCAGTCAAGAAGGAACTTGACAGTCTCAATTTCGTCAAGGAGTTCTCCGGCCATCCCCACATTGTGAGCCTTTTGGACTACTGGTTGGTATCGGGGTACCTGGTCACACGGTGGGAACTGGCGACTGAAGGGGACCTGTTACAGGTGCTGTCGGAATACCAGAGACAGGGCGAACAGGGGATTCCCCTGAATAAGCTCATCAAGTGGATGTACGAGGCGGCGGATGGGCTGGACTTTTTGCACGAGAAGGGGATTTATCACCGGGACATCAAGCCGCAGAATCTGCTTCTTTTTCACGGGCATGTCAAGATTGGGGATTTAGGGCTAGCGAAGCTAGTGGGGGCGAGCACGGCGTCGCACACGGGGTCGGGGACTTTTGGCTACTTACCACCAGAGGCCTGGGAGGAGCATCGGTTGACCCCGTCTGTGGACCTCTATTCCCTGGCGGCAACGTACATCAAACTGCGGACGGGAAAGGAGCCTTTTGGGACAAATCCTGTCGAGATTGTCGAGCGTCAGAAGCGGGGCGAGCCGATCATGGATGGGCTTAGTGAGGCTGAGAAGTCGCTCCTTCTGCAAGCCCTGCATTTTGATCCGGAAAAGCGATGTGTCCAAGGGGCGCGGGCGTGGCTCCGGCAATTGTACGGGGCGATGAAACCAAAAAAGAAGGAACGTGTTTCTCATTCTTCCGGCCTTGGAGTGCGCGAGAGAGTTGTCGAGACAGTTGTGGTCGCCGACGTTGTGCCCGACAACGAGATGAAATCTGTCGATGAGCCGCGTGACTTACCAGTCCCTCAACCCAGATCTCTCGCTCCGCGAGATATTTTGCAAATTGCGCCAGACCAGGCAACATCAGATCACACTATCCACCAAAAATGGGAGAGCCCCTCATTTTGGATTACATTCCTTCTCACGGTTATCGTTTTCTTGATCTGGGTCGGAACCGGGATAGCGATTTGTTTTCTCCCGTTTCTCGTCTCAGCAGTTGTTACAGTACTTCTTATCCTCGATGTGCCACCTGTGAGCGCTGCCGTTGTTGGTATCGATGCGTGGCTCACGAATACCCCTTTTTTCAGCCACGGGATGGATACTTCTGCTGGGGATACCACGCCTGCGACGGAAAAAGTTCAACCTTCCAGTCGCGGCAATGAGACTAACGGCGATCTGAGGCAGACGGGTCATGCTGTCAACTTCCAGGAACTAATAGCACGATGTCCCGAAGGGGGCACGATCCGGTTGGGTGAGGGCGTTTTTGAGCTTGAGAAGCCCCTGGAAATTACCAAGTCGATGAGTCTGGTGGGGGCGGGGATGGATCGCACGCGGGTGGTGTGTAAGGGAGAAGGGTTTGTGGTGAAGTTTTCAGGCCCGAGTCGATTTACTGCCTTGGGCATCAGTTTCGAACATTACGGCGATAAATGGGCGAATGTTGTGGAGGTTGAATCGGGGACGGTGCAGATAGAGAACTGCCGTTTTCGTGGGGGCAAACGTGATGAGGAGAACAAACGAGGCGGCGCGGGTTTGTGGCTGCACGGGGCGGCCACTGGCCAGGTTAAGGGGTCGCACTTTGTACGAAACGAACTACATGGGATCAAGGTAACCGATATTGCCGACCCTCAACTCGAGGGCAATACCTGCGAGGGCAATCAACAGTCTGGCATAGCATACTTTGGAAGCGCTGGCGGTACAGCCCGGAACAATGTCTGCCAAAACAATGGGTATGACGGCGTTGGCGTAAATGGCCAGGCCGCGCCCACGCTGGAGGGCAATACCTGTGAGGGGAATCAAGCGAGCGGGATAGTATATTCTGCCGATGCGGGTGGCACGGCGCGAAAGAATGTCTGCCGAAACAACGCGAATGGTGGGATTGTGCTACAGGGCCAAGCCGCGCCGACACTGGAGTACAATACCTGTGAGGGAAATGGGGACTGGGGCATAGCCTATTTTCAGAACGCTGGTGGCACAGCGCGGAACAATGTCTGCCGAACAAACAAAGGGCATCAGATCTTTGTGACCGAAAACGCCAAACCCGTATTGCTGCACAATGAGGGTGAGGTCACCACTAATTGACCCGAGGACCGGTCAGTGTACCGACTTGTGGTGTTACTCATTTTGTTCTGGTTCCGCAGGTGTTGATGATCCTTGTCCCCGGCCAGAAACCTAGAAACGCAACGCAGTACCTGGCTTCTGGCGCCGTCCGAAGTCCTCTTTAATCCGGCAATTCTTGACTGACGCCAAGCGGATCTCCTCTATGTCTGGACCAAGCGATCCAGTTCAGCTAGTCCTGACACCAAAAACGGATCGCCCAGTTGTGGCAAAATGCGTATCATGGCGCTTTGGTTTGATGATTTGAGTCATCCTGTGATGCCTGACCGAAACAAGAACCCAATTTCGGGAAAGGCTCTCAAACCGCCATAATGATGAATGGCGTAATCAAAATGTGGGGGTCGCGCCCATCAGCGGCACTCGGCTTGTTTTTCAGCTTTGCTTGTGCTGCTGGCCGTAGAAGGAATAGTAACACTGAGTGTAAGCTTTCCTCGGGGGTTAAATCATGCAGCTACATATTCTGGGCAGTGGCGGTTACCACCCAAGTGCGAAGAGACATACCCTTTGCAGCGTCGTGCCCGAAATCGGGCTTGTTCTCGACGCCGGGACTGCCTTTTTTCGTCTGGCGCGTTTCCTTGATGAAAGGCCCTGGAATGTCTTTTTGACGCATGCTCATCTCGACCACATCATCGGCCTGACGTACTACTGGGGGCTTACCCAGCAAAGGCAGATTGGCCCTATCAGTGTTTGGGGGAGCGAGAAGACCTTGAAAGCGGTTCAGAATCTCCTGTTCTCGGAGCCGCTTTTCCCGAAAATGCCGCCGTACCAGTTCGTTCCCATTTCTGCCGGCGAAAACGTGACGATAGAAACTCACCGCTCGGAATGTGATGCCATTCTTGTCCGTCCCATCAGTCTTGCCCATCCCGGTGGTTCGCTTGGGTACCGGTTTCAAATGGGATCGCAATCGGTGGCTTATATTACGGACACGACCGTGGAGGCCTTGCCTGCGTATCGTGAGGTCATTCGGGGCGTGGATGTGCTCATCCACGAAGCGTTTTATCCCGGCGGCTACGAAGAGCTGGCAGAAAAAACCGGCCATGTGACGATATCGCAAGCCGCCCAAGTGGCGCGAGATACGGGAGTCAAGCGATTGGTGATTGTGCACCTCAACCCCTTGCTCGATTGTGACGGCAAGAAAGAGCAAGATGAGGCTGCCCGTGTCTTTCCGCAGACAATTGTTGCTACAGACAATTGCGTCGTGGAGATTTGAGACGATGCAATTGCTTCGTTTGCCGCCAACTCGCACCGAACAGGCGACTGGTAACCGTACCACGAACGCTTGAGCTGCGCTACGATCGACTACTTAATGTGAACACGGCGCCTCTCTTGACCGCATCGCCGAATCCTTCCAGCTGACCGGCCTGGCCCGTTTGGCGCGATCTACGCCCCAAATTTTGCCAAACGGCCAGCATGTGCCAAGGCGAGCGGCATTAGGTAGATGGCTTCAAAATGTCCCAGACCGCCGCAAAGACAGGCGCGCTCACCGAATTCCTTGGCTCCATCCGGACGGCATGTCTTGGCCACGAGCAGAGTGGGAACCGGATGCCAGCTATGGCTCTTCAGCTTGGCAGGTGTGCTGTGATCACCCGTCACGATAAGGACATCTGGACCCAGTGCTTCCACCCGGGGCATGACGGCGTCGAACTGTTCAATCATTTTCACCTTGGCATCGAAATCGCCATCTTCACCACGACTGTCGGTGTATTTGAAATGGACAAAGAAGAAATCGTAGGCCGTTTCTTTCCAAGCCTTTTCGAGGACATCGATCTCCTCATCGAGGGTCGTGGGTGTTCCAAGCAGGTCCATTCCGACCAGACTGGCCAGGCCCTTATACATCGGATAAACGGCGATAGCGGCAGCTTTCAAACCGTAGGCCTCCCGATAAGTGGGCAAAGCAGGCCGTTTGGAGAACCCTCGCATCGTCAGGCCATTGGCCTTGGTCTGATGCGCCAGGATTTTCCGCGCCTCGCCCACGAACTGCTTGGCAATTTCAGCCGTTTTTACGCTTTCCTGGTCCAAGGGTTTCGGGTCCAAGGGAGGCACACCCGTAGTTTGGGGATCCGTGTCGGCGACGTTGGCCCCCAGCCCTTCTCCCCGAAAAACGACAACAAATCGATGTTCCTTAACCGGTTCGACAAACACTTCCACGCCCGGAACACGGATTGCCTTGAGCAACTTTACAACTGCGGCGCTCTGGTCGCTTGGAATACGTCCCGCCCGCCGATCGGTGATACGACCCTGGGAATCCAGTGTGCAGAAATTGCAACGAATGGCCACATCATTTGGGCCAACGGCAAAGCCAATCCCGGTTGCTTCGAGAACGCCCCGTCCAATGACATATTTCAATGGGTCGTAACCGAATAGGCCCAGATGACCAGGTCCACTTCCGGGCGTAATGCCTGGCTTAATGGGCGTCATCAGCCCACACACGCCACGCGAGGCCAGCCGATCCAGGTTTGGCGTCTTTGCGGCCTCAAGTTCCGTCGGTCCACCCGGCGATAACGGCAGCCCCCCGAGACCGTCCGCCACCATCATGATGATTCGTCCGCCGCGATCTTCTTTCAGCTCTGAAACCAATTGCTGGATATCCATTTTTCACGGCTCCTTCGTTCTCGAGCTGTTTGTAGCCGAATCTGCGTCAAACTAACAACACTCTTCAAGGTGCTCAATACCCCCAAAACTTCATGAGCTTAAGCGAATCTTAACCCTCTTTAGTTACCATCTTCCCATTCGTGGGACAAGAGGGTCTTTCGATGACCGCGAATGTCTCGATGTGGCGGGATGGGCAGAAGTGGCCCTTTTCCCGCAAGAGATGAAGACTCCCAAAGGCATGACTTTTCTTCTTGGCCCAATTGCGAAAGAATAAATTCTCTTGTTGCGTGGGATTGTTTCTCTGGGGACTGGCCGTTTTCTTCGACACAACTCAAGCCACGTCATCGTCATGACCCTCAGGAGTGAAAAATGCGGCGAGCGAAGATCAGCATTATTGGTGCAGGGAACGTTGGTGCAACGACGGCTCACTGGTGCGCAGCAGCGGAACTCGGCGATATCGTTTTACTCGACATCCCCGAAGCCGGCGATATGCCGAAAGGGAAGGCCCTTGATCTCATGCAGTCAAGTCCCATCATGGGTTTCGATGCCAGGATCACCGGAACCAGCAATTATTGGGATACGGCGGGCAGTGACGTTGTGGTTATCACCGCTGGGATTCCGCGAAAACCTGGAATGAGCCGCGATGATCTTCTCGCAACGAACGCGAAAATCGTGGGTGCGGTGGCGGAACAGATTAAGAAAACCAGTCCAGATGCTATCGTGATTGTTGTGAGCAACCCGCTGGATGCCATGGTTCAACGCGCCTGGCAGGTGACGGGCTTTCCCCCCTATCGAGTCCTGGGACAGGCCGGGGTGCTCGATACGGCACGCTTTCGGACATTTGTCGCCATGGAATTGGGTGTCAGTGTCGAGGATGTCTCCGCAATGTTGCTGGGTGGACACGGGGACACGATGGTTCCCCTGGCAAGTTGCAGCTCTGTAAGTGGAATTCCGTTGACTCAGCTTCTTCCTCCGGAACGTATCGAAGCCATTGTCCAACGAACCCGCGACGGAGGTGCCGAGATCGTTCAACTCCTTCAGAAAGGAAGTGCGTATTACGCTCCCGCCGCAGCAACGGCGCAAATGGTTGAAGCGATCGTAAAAGATAAAAAACGATTGTTGCCCTGTGCGGCCTATTGCGATCGAGAATACGGCGTCGGTGGATATTACATTGGCGTCCCCGTGATTCTTGGAAAAGATGGTGTGGAAAAAATCCTGGAATTGAAACTAACATCTGAGGAGCAAGAGGCTTTCCAAAAGAGCGTTCAGGCCGTGCGGAATCTCGTCCAGACTATGAACAAACTCTTGGGAGCATAGGGGAGCGGTGAGCTTGGGTAGGTTGTGCAAGCGGGGTGAATTCCGATCCACGTCGTTGTTGCAGGTCAGCCCGTATTTCAGTACGGTGCTTACGAAAGCGGACCGTAAAATCATTCCGTCGGGCCTTGTGTGTTGTTCACGATGATCGCGATTGACACGAAAGGTGAATCGCAGTAAAGTTTTTATTCATCCTCAGCCACAGGAGAGCGATTGTTCTTCGCCTGTGGTCTTCAGCTTAAGGAAGGCTTTCTGAGGATGATGGTGTTCCCGTTGCACAGGGGAGTTTGGAGTATCAATCGGTAACCTGAGAAGGTGTTGTCATAATGAGTGAACTTGGCCGCTACTCTCCATTTGGCTCGGATCAAGCTCAAACCCTGACAGGAACCGATGGTGACTCTGAAACAAGTGTGATCCAATCAATACCACGAGTTCTAGTTGCTCCGTTGCATTATGAGCCGGGGTACAGTTATCCTTTGCTCGTGTGGCTTCACGGCGAAAGAGTAGAGGAAGAACGGCAATTGCTTGAAGTGATGCCGCAATTGGATTTGCAGCATTACGTTGCCGTGGCTCCCCGCGGAATACCAGCTTCAGATCATGAGTCTCACTACAACTGGCCCCAAACGGAAGATGGTATTCTCCAGGCTGCCAATCGCGTTTTGAACGCCATCGCCATGGCAGAGAAGCGGTTCCGGGTTGCCCGGGACAAGATTTTCATTGCGGGACATCAATCGGGAGGAACGATGGCGATTCGTCTGGCCTGGCGCTATCCGGATCTCTTTGCTGGGGTTGTGTCGCTCTGCGGTCCGGTCCCCAGGAATTACCGCTCTCTGGCGCATTATGACAGGCTTCGCCGATTGCCTGTGTTGTTGACGATTGGGCGAGATTGTGATTGTTACGGGCCGTGGGAAGCTGCCGACGATCTGAAACTCTTGCACGCTGCCGGTATCAATGTGATGTTACGACAGTATCCAGGGTGTTCTGAGCTATCCAGCTACATGCTCGCCGATGTCAATCGATGGTTGATGGACATCGTTGCCGGAACTCAGGCTGTGCGTTGAGTTGAGTACTTGGGCCTATTCTGTAACGTGGGTCACAGCTCGCAGGATCGGTCTTTTTGCGTTTCTTTGCGCCACAGTCGTCCATTGCGCGAGATTCGTGCCGCGCCGCTGAAAGACACACTTGCCGTAAGCGTGCGCTGATTCTTGTGACCGACATTAGATTTGCAGCTTTGCCAATTTTGTTGTTTCGGAAACATTTCCTGGGGGGAATCCACAGATGGTGCGGGCAACCTCGCGCATTCCCACGGCGACCCTTCTGAAGGTTGTGTCTTGTTGACGACTAGTTCACAATACTTCCAAGCGGAATCAAGCTGTGCGATGGGATAAGTAATGCTTCATTGAACAATGTTCTCTTGTTTCGATTTGCGGATTATTCTCTGATGAATTCGGCCAGGATCGCACTCGTAAAGTCCGTACGAAAGACGCACACTATTACCTGGCTCAAATGAGCCGGTATTATGAGCACAATGGTGCTATCGACCTGCGCAGGCTGATGGGCTGTGATACGTCCACCGCTACAAGGAGCTTGAGACGATGGCGATGATTTCGAAACTTCACCGCTTTTCTTGTGTTTGTTTAGCTGTCTTCGCGATAGTAGCATGTGTAGTAAGTGACAAGTGTTCGCTAGGACGTGAGCCATCCAACCGACCGAATATCATCCTCTGTATGGCCGACGATCAGGGCTGGGGTGATGTGGCCTACAATGGCCATCCTGTGCTAAAAACGCCCAATCTCGATGAAATGGCCGCCCAGGGTTTGCGGCTCGATCACTTCTACGCGGCAGCCCCTGTCTGCTCGCCGACCCGCGGAAGTGTGCTCACGGGGCGACATCCCAACCGCTATGGCTGCTTCTCCTGGGGACACACCATCAGACCACAGGAAATCACCATCGCCGAGGCGTTAAAACAGGCGGGTTATGCGACAGGCCATTTTGGCAAATGGCACGTCGGCCCAGTCCGGGCCGATAGTCGGCTATGTCCAGGTGCCTCAGGCTTCGATCGCTGGCTCTCAACGCCCAACTTTTATGACCTTGACCCATTGATGAGCGATCAGGGCCATGTCATTCAAAAACACGGCGACAGCTCGATCATTGCGGCCGAAGCCGCCATCGAGTTCATTCGCCAGACCACCAAAGAGGGCCGCCCCTTTCTGGTGCTGGTGTGGTTTGGGTCACCCCATAGCCCTTACCAGGCTTTGCCCCAGGACAAAGCCATCTACAAAGACCAACCAGAGAAGTTGCAAAACTTTTATGGGGAAATCACAGCCCTAGATCGTGCGGTCGGAATGCTTCGCCGCGCACTCCAGGAATTGGGTATTCGAGAGAATACACTTCTTTGGTACACCAGTGATAACGGCGCTATTGACGTGGGTTCCACCGGTGGGCTGCGCGGCCGGAAAGGAACGCTCTACGAAGGTGGAATTAGAGTCCCATGCGTCATCGAATGGCCAGCAAGAATTCGTTCACCACGTCATAGCGACTTTGTCGCCGGTACCGTGGACATCTACCCGACACTCCTGGAGGTTGTGGGAGTGACAATTCCCAAGCAACCACCGCTGGACGGCATAAGCCTCGTGCCATTGTTGGAGGGTCGCGAACCGTCCCGACGAGACAAACCGCTGGGTTTCTGGGTCTATCCTGTGGCCGGTATCCAAACACCGAGCGATAAAATCCTGGCTGAAATGTTGGCCGAACAGGAGGGAAAGAGTCCTGCTTCTCCTCCCCCAAAAGACGAGGATGTCATCGCTAAACAATACCCTGAAGATCAATTGATTGGGCATTCGGCTTGGTTAGATTGGCCCTTCAAACTTCACCGTATCCCCAACAAAGCGGGGACGATCAAATGGGAGTTGTACAATCTCGCAGATGATCCCAAAGAATCAAACGACCTTTTCGCCCAAGAGCCTGAGCGCGTTCGCGAAATGGCCTCAGCGTTGGAAAGCTGGCAAGTATCTGTGCTTCGAAGCCTGAACGGTAAAGATTACCAGTAGGGGGAATCCTCTGGCGTTTGTTACCCAAGATGTGATCTCGCGGGTCTCGTAGTTTATTCGATACGCAATGTTCCTGAGGCCGAAAAAACGACGCGCCACGGGCCGGTATTTTCTCGCTTGGGTGGAATCCCTTGGGCTTCCGTTACCCACTTTACCGTTGAGTACCGCTCGGGGAGACGGATCATTATTGGCCCGTCGGAGGCTCGGTCAGAACTAATCTCAATGGCATCCCGCGTTACACGGATGCGAAGGAGCAAATCCTGAAAGGCGACGCGATCAATGGAGATTTCGGACCAGGCCGACGGCAACTGCGGGTTGAGTCCAAAACCATCGCCTCTCGGCTGGAATCCAAGAAATCCGTAAAGCATGATCTGCGGAACCAACACACTTTCGAAGAACTCGTGGTCCATTCCCAATCCACCGGGTGTCCCACCACCCTGGAGGGAGCCTTCTCGCGAGCCGTCGTAGTATTTTCGATAACCACCGGCCGCTTGGACTTCGGCAAACCAGTTGAGAATCTCGCGGAGCCGTTCCCAGGCATTGTCTGCACCAAGGACCTTAAGCCGGGCAGAAAGGTCGTGGAAAGAAAAACCGAGGACGGCCCCTCCATCCTGAACCTGCCCACCCCAGGGAATACTTTCCGGAGAATTCCACGCCCAAAAGTACCATTCGACGTTCCGGCGCGTGCTCGCTCGCGGGGCGAATCGCCAGTGGTAAATGTCAGTTCCTTGAGACGTATCACCGTCCACCAGACGTTCACCCGTGATCCACTGCATGATGGTCTTTGCATGATCTTCAGTGGCAAAACCGTAGTGGATGGCTTCAAGATTCAAGAACGTATAGCCATAATCGTGGCTTTGCCCGTCACGATCCACACAGGCCACAAACCGTCCCGTGGTAGGATTCCAGAAAAGCTGATTACCCGTCGCCTTCACGTCTTGGGCGTGTTGTTCCAACTCTTGCGGATCAAACGCCAGGAAACCGTCGGGCACATTCCACTCGGGATGATCTTTGATTTCTCTCTCGATTTCTGCCAACATGTTCACGGCATCGTAGTACTGGATGGTGGCATAACAATCGAGCCAGCCAAATGGTAAGAGGTCCCAGTAGTTGTTGCCGATTCCCTGGCCGGTCAGGATTTCTTTCTTTCCGTCCGGATGCAACTTAAGACCGCTTCGACCATCATGCCCGACCCAATCCGTGAATACGACCTTTCTCTCCAGCGTTTGATGCTCCTTCATTAAGAACCGCATGGCCGACCGCATTCTCTGGATGTTTGCTCGGAGGAAGGCCAGGTCTCGCGTCCAAAAGAAGTACTTGGCGCAGCCGCGAATGAAATTCTGCCCATTGATGTTGTGACGAGTGTCATATTGCGAGAAAAAGGCCTGGATGACGACCTTTCCCGGTTGGGAGTTCTTAAGTCCTATTCGCAATTGATTGATTTCACCATGCCACAACGGGTGCTTGTAAAGTGGAATCATTGCGTAAACGATTCCGTCCTTTCCGGGCGGATCGAAGTCCATGCGTCTTGTTCCGTCGAAATTGCCATCAACGGGCGCCCATTCAATGTACGGCTGATATTCTCCTAAACCTTCCGTCTGCCAGCGGAGTTGAACAAACGGGACTTCGAATGTGTGGCATCTTTTCTCTGGCGGTATGATCACCGCATTTGCCTGTTCAACCTGAATGACCCATCCATCATCGTTGACTCCTGCATCCTTAGCTCCGTTAAGTGTCCAGCCTTCCGGACGATTCAATTGATTGGGCCTCCAGCCTGGCCCCACTGTGTTCTTGAAAGAGAAGTGCCAGCCAAACCCTCGTCGCCCCTGATTCCAGAAGGGGAATGGCCAACCTAACTGATGGGCAATGCTTGCGTGTTGGTGCGTGGCGACATAACCTTCGGGATCAACAATTCTGGCCGAAAGCGTTGATCGCCACGCTTTCCTCATCCGCGGCAAAAAATCGTCTGTTTCAACCCCTGGCCAAAGGGAGGCATCGGGCAACCATTCATCCCAAAGCGTGGCCTTCGGGCCGGAGCCGGGGTAATGTAACCAGAAAAGATCTCGCAGGAGCCTCATTTCGTTCTCCGCGCCTGGTACGTTGAAATGCGGAAAATCCTGAGGGATGGTTCCTGTTTCAAACCCCAGAGCACCCGTCAGCGCAAAAAACAACACAGCAGCGGACATGATTGTTCTCCAGACAGTTGCTCTTGATTATTCCCGTCCCTTCTCACATCGTTCCCGATGTTTTCCCAACGTTTCCGAAACTTGGCAGCTTTGTCTGCTGAAAATGACTTCAACTCACATTTGTCAGAGCAGCTTAAACCTGCAAGCGCACCGCCAAGCTCTGTAGTAGGTATTGTTACTTTGATGGGCTGGTCGCCACAACGGGTGAGTGGCCAATTGGTCTAAAGAATCATGGCGTCTTGTATGATATTCCCAAAAGCGATGATGTATAATGATCGCAGGATTTCTCGATCAGTGGCAGCATAAGTCCATCGCGACCAGTGGTGGGGTATCCGGTCAGTCAAATCGTCCCAGATTACGGGAAGGAGATGGCCATGGCAGAGACTGGTGACAGAAGGCATTTTCTCCATCAGAGTCTTTTGGGTGCGGCAGGAGTGACTGCACTGAGTCTTGAGGAAAAGATCCTGCTGGCAGCCCTTCAACAGGAGGCTGAACAAAAGCCGTCTTCCCCGCCGCAGGATGAACGTCCCATGCCCTTTGGGCAAATCGGCAATCTTAAGATCAGTCGAATGCTGATCGGAGGGAATCTCATCGGAGGTTGGGCCCACAGTCGCGACCTGCTCTACGTCTCTCGACTTTTCAAGGCCTACAACACGGACGAGAAAGTGTTCGAGACGCTTGCACTGTGTGAGGCTCAAGGAATTAACACTGTCCAACTTGATCCCGCCTGCATCAACGTTTTTCATCGATGCCTCACAGAGCGAGGGAGCAAAATGCAGGCCCTTCTGTGTGTTTACCCGGATGCGGACACGGGAAAGGTCAAGTCGGAGTTGGAGTTTCTGTTAAACAAGGGAGCCACGTTCTTCTACACTCATGGCGGCGCGACTGACCAGCACATGATGAATGGGCGACTCGACGTGGTGGCCAAGACAGTTCAGGCCATTAAGGAGATGGGCGTACCTGCGGGCGTCGGCAGCCATTCGTTGAGTATCCCCGTCGCATGCGAGAAGAACGACGTGGGGGCGGAGTTTTACGTCAAGACTTTGCACACCGACAAGTACTGGTCGGCCACACCTGAAAGCCTTCGTGAAGACTTCGGGTGGTTCAAACCCCGGGGTGATGAACCCTTCTCGTTCAACGACAATATGTGGTGCATCAACCCCGAGGAGACCATCGAGTTCATGAAATCGATCCGCAAGCCCTGGTTTGCCTTCAAGGTTCTGGCCGCAGGAGCCATTCATCCTCGAATCGCATTTCCTTACGTCCTTCGCAACGGCGCCGATTTCGTTATTGTCGGAATGTTCGATTTTCAGATTGCTGAAGACACAACGATCTTCAAGGAAGCGTATTACAAACTCGGCGAAAAACGCGATCGGCCGTGGTGCGCTTAGCTCCGTTCTGGAATTTGGTTTTTCAGAGAATGGAATGCATCTCCGAAAGGGACTTCCCGCTTGCGGGAACTCAAGTTTTCGGAACAAGAGTCTCCGACGCGGGGCATGTCAAATATTCTCGCAAAATGTGTTTTCGGGGAAGGTTCTAAGACTCCCCCGTCACGACAGAGCTTCTTAAAAAAGCCTGATATGGCTAAGTCCCGGCCCTGAGTTCAGCTGGCGGCCACTAGCGAAGAAACTGAGTTGGAGGAGGCCATGAGATGTGCACTTGCGAAGTATTGGCACTACTGGCAATGAGTTGGGGACAAGTTGTACCGCTGGTCTTTGAACCCGTGCAGGTGGATACAACTATTGAACGTCCCTACACAAAAATGATCGCCGACGTCAATCAGGATGGCCGTCATGATTTGATTGTTGGCGGTGCAGCCGGTCCTCTTGTCTGGTACGAATCTTCCTCGTGGCGAAAGTGGGTGATTGCCGAGGGTGGCTATCAGACCGTCAGCGGCTCAGTGGGCGACATGGACAATGATGGCGATCTTGACGTGGTTATGGGGGGCCTGCTTTGGTATGAGAATCCGCTCCCGAAGCAGCCAGCAACGCAGTCTCCCTGGGTTGCTCACAAGATTGCCGATCATCCCACTCACGATGTGCTCGTGGGCGATCTTGATGGGGACGGCCATTTGGATGTGGTGGCCCGAAATCAGTCCGCTTTCTCTCGCAAAGCGGGAAACCACATCTATCTTTTTTATCAGTTCCCCAACCAAAAATGGCAGGAGAGGGTTCTTGAGTGTCCTCATGGCGAAGGTATTGCTCTGGCGGACCTGGATTCGGATAAAGACCCAGACATTGTGATTGGCGGTGTCTGGTTTGAAAACCCTGGAGCGAGAGATGGTGACTGGAAATCCCATGAGTTCTGTTCTTGGCATCCTAATGCAGCGATTGGTGTAGGAGACATCAATCGGGACGGCCGACTCGATGTTGTGCTTGCCCCCTCTGAACTGCGGGGAGAGTGGTTCAGACTGTCATGGTTTGAAAATCCAGAGGATTTCTTTCGCGAAGGGTGGCGGGAACATGTGGTCGTTCCGCGCATCGAATGCGTGGTTCACGGAGTCGCGATCGCGGATGTCAATCATGACGGTTTACTGGACATCGCATATGCAGAAATGCACCAGGGCGAAGACCCTGATGAGGTCGTGATTCTCTTCAATGTGGAAAACGGAAAGGCATGGGGAAAACAGGTTGTTTCGACGCGGGGTTCGCATTGCCTACAAGCTGGAGATGTCAATGGCGATGGTTTGGTGGACCTTTTGGGTGCGAACCACGCTGGGCCATATTCTCCGGTGGAGATCTGGCTGCAAAAGGCGGCATCTGGTTCCCCCGAAAAGAATTGACCCCGCAAAGCGGGATTATGTTTTTCTTGCGATGGCCCCTGCCCTGTCCGATTGATTGAAACCGCGATTTGAGGGAATCAGAAAGGGGTGGCTGACCGGACGCGAATGCAACGGCGAGAATGATATTCTCGCCGCTTTCGCCCCAGGGTACCGCGTTTAATGTGCTACCTCGCAAGAACCACGCGAATGTTATTTTTTCTCAGGTTTTTTGATGGCCAATGGCCGACTGATGAGCATTTTCAACTTCGATTTTGGGGACACAAGGTCTTTTGCCAGGACATCATCCTCCGTAAAGCGCGCCATGAGAATCTCACCATCTGTGGCCCGGTTGCGGTCATAAGAGATATAGATCATTCCATCCGGCGTTTGAAAGCCATCAGGATACGAGACTCCCGGCCTGTCATCGAGAACCAAACCACCCTGCCAGGTTCTTCCTTCGTCTTCAGAAAGCCAAGCACTGAGTTTGACTCGCCCCTGATGGGCGTCGATCGCGTCGCCATGTTTGATGAGGAGAATCCGTCCCGATGCGAGGCGACGGATGAAAAACCTTGCGTTCGGATGACGGACGCCGGCGAGTTCAGATGGCTCGGACCACGTGATCCCCCTGTCTGTGGAGATTGACTGCATGATCCCTTTCTTGGTGCGAGCCAGCATCCAGAGTGTGCCGTCCTTTCGCTCCACGAACATATGCTCGATCCAGTCGGGATCGGGGAATTTCACGGGGCCACCACGGCGTTGCCACGTGCGACCCTGATCTGTTGAGACGAACATGTGGGCGCCGCGCAGAGGATCCAATTCATGAAAAAGCTCTCTGAAAGGCCCGAAGCCCGGGAATTGGTTCAAGTAGATTGGCAACACCCATTCCCCAGAAGAAAGAACGATAGGCTTATTCAACATGCCGCCGTGCCAAATGCGCCGTGGAGTACTCCATCGGGGTTGAGATTCATCAGGGTTTTCACAAATTGTCGCCCAAACACCAGCCCGACCGTCGAAATGATTCATTGTTTGATCAAAGAACAGCCACAGTCTGCCGACGGGGTCTGTCCACAGGTTACCGATAATCACCGTTCGGTCCATAGGCAAGTTCTCTGAGTGGGTATCCACAACCAGACGAGGCTTTGACCAGGTTTCGCCATTGTCGTCACTGGTCGCCAGGACGAAGAACGCTTTGGGATTGTCACCTCCGGCCACCCAGCAGGCCCAGATTCGGCCCTTTGGCGTTCTCTCAATTCCAATCGTCATGCCGTAGTCCAGCCGATCGTAGTCATAATCTGGCAAAGGTGACGTGTTGAGCTGTGGAGTCACCAGGGTCAGATCCGCAATGCGCCGCATAATGTCGCACTCATATGCGCGAATCTCATCGGGTGCCATTGCCGCAAATCGTGCCTCGGGATGATCGTCAACGCTTTGTGGTGGACATTCACCCCAGGTCACTGGTTGAACAAATAACAGGACGTACAGCGAGGTGGTCACAATGTTTGCAAGGAATCTGGTTGACCTCCCAAAGGCTCTTCGCCGGCAGGAAAATGTCCGGATGTGGGTGTGGTGCTTCTTCATGATCATCTTGACTCGGTGAAAACCTGTTTGCATAGTTTTTCTCCGTCACTTGGCAATCCCCGCACCAACAATCGATGTGAATGATTTTGGGAGGCCAGGTCAGTCACAATATTCGACGGTACCCTTTCCCTCAACCGCGACATCTATCAGGAGCTAAATCTGTCTTCAGCAACAAATCGAGGGGGACATTAACCAAGGGCATCGTCTTACCTCGTCCCAGCCGATTTGGCATGTGCTGCAATTTCCTCAGGCGACAACGCCCGATTGTACAATCGCACTTCGTCCAATATCCCCGTAAAGTGAGCCGCGTGGTCCACCTCGTAATTTCCCAGAATGATGTGGCGGTCATTATGGCCGATCTTGCCTGGGCGTTCCATGCTTCCCACTTCTTGACCATCCATGTACAGCCGCATGGTCGTGCCGTCGAAGGTCCCCGCCAGATGGACCCATCGGCCCGTGGGGAGTGGGGCTTTTCCCACAAGGTGATGACTCCACGCAGTCACAGGGATCTGGAAACAGGGTTTCCCTCGGAGGATTCCCAGACGAAAGCCTGTTGTTTCTGCACCTCCAAAGACTTTATTGATTATCCATTTGTTGTCCTGATCAGGGGTATCAGTGCGGACCCAACACTCAACGGACAACTGTGACCCTATCGCGAGTCGATCACTTGGTGGGACAACCACACATCCGCCGGAACAGTCCAAACCCATTCCCTTCCATCCTTTGACGCGCTTCGTCTTGTGAAGAACTCCTCCCAGACGGTGTCCCGAATAATCGAACACCACTTCTTCCTCTTCACTCTCGTCGAACGTCCAATAGGCCATGAGGCCTTCTTCCGAAACTGATGGCCCGACTCTCTTTTGGACTTTTTGCCGGATGTCCTTTTCTCTTTGGTAGTATGCCCGAATTGGTAGATCGTAGGGACCAAGACCGACGTCCTCCGGAATAAGATCACGATGGGGCGTGACGTCACCTGTGAGAACACGACGAACCGCGTCCAGATAGCCGAAGCCGAACTCACGGTGTGGGGCAATGTAGTGCCCTTCTCCCCATTCATTCCAGTTGTCCAATAAGATTAATCGGCTTCCTAGTTGGTCTGGGGGTAACGTCTTAGCGAAGGCCTTTGCCTCGCGGAAGAGGCGTTCGAAATCCTCCGGAGGCAATTTCCAAATGGAACCTTCATCCTGCCAGCCGCTCCATCCCTGAGAGACGGTAATGACTTGAGGCAGAATGTTCAGCTCCTGGGTTTTCTTGATATACGCTAGTTGTGCCTGAATGGCTTCGTCAGGACCCGGGCTGTTCGGAACGGGCCAGACATACGCAAACGTATAATCAAGCCCAAGGTCCTTCATGAGTCGCAAGTGCTTGGGATCCGTGCCGCGATACTCTCCAAGCAAGTAAATCCCGTCGAAACCAGCCTGGCGACAAGCATCCCGCATTTTGGCGAAGGCCTGGGCCACCTTCTGAACTCCGCCCAGATCGTTAATAAGATACTCTGGCCGATAGATGAAAAGCAGCGGCTTGTTGTCAATCACCAGATAGTTCGATCGACGGAAGTAATTCTCGATCCAGTAGGGCAGCAAATTTCGGAAAAGATCGTCCTCGTTCGCAACGCCAGCCACACCCCGGGCTTGGTTTTCCCACATGATGGCGAAGCGGATCTTGTCCCCAAACCGCGACTGGAAAAGGGCATCATGAATGGCGCTCGAAAAGCGAGTTTGCACCGGCTGACCCTGACCCACGCGGTACCAGCAGTAAATGAAGAACGAGATGCCATGATCCACTGCCCACTTTGTTTCCCAGTCCGCAACCTCTGGATTCTCCTGGCAGTAAAACCCCAGGGCGGGCGTCCGTTCAGGGTGCTTAATGATGTTTCGCCACATCTCTGGTTTGTCAGCCTCCCAAAGTGGGCAGTTGTGCGCACCCACAAGGATATCTGTCACGACCGGTTGCGGTTCCGGAATCTTGCCTGTCTTCTCCAGCGCAACAGGAGGCAAGAACAGAAGGTCGAGAGTCTTTTGAACAGGGGACTGCCCAGGGACGGTGACAATCACTTCCAACGTAAAACTCCCTTCCAGTGAAGCCTCGATTGTCCAGGACAAAGAAAGCTCCCCGTCCCCGTTCTGAAAGGCAAATTTGGTTTGTTGATCTCCTGCAACAAGACGCACATGCTCAGGTAATCGAAGTTCCGCAATTCCTTCTTGATCTCGCTCACTCAGGTTTGCTAATGTCAGGCACACAGTAACCGGCCGCTGTGCTCGGCAAATCGGTGCCTCGGGTTGAAACTCAAGAATGGCAACATCAGTACTCGTGTTTCGTGCATTCAGACATGCTACGAATATCGCAGCGAGTAACGACCTCTGGAGCAAAGTTGATATAGGGTTCTGAGTCTGCATATGTTCGCTCCTTATGTGTTCGCCGACAAAATCATGTGCCCCAAGCTTGCGGTGCCGGTAGAGACCTTTTCTCTTTGTGAGTCGAAACGGAGGCTTTCAAAATTCGGTTACTGACTGAGTTGATCCGATTTGGCTCCCAATACCAAAATACCCCAGGGGTTTAGGGAGGGAACTTCGAGTGTGACATAGGCTTCGCCAGTCTCCTTGAGCGAAAGTTCCTGGGGTGATCGGCCTGGGGTGAAGAATGATGCCCGCGAGAGGGCTTCTTGTGAAAACCTCTGACGATTGATGCGAATGGTGAACGAGTGGGGATTATCTTGCCAATTCACGAGGTGAACGACTATGGGTGCTCTTGGCTCCTGCGGCCGTGCTCGAACCACACCCATGATTGCGGAAGCATCGATCAGGAGTGGTGGTTCGGTCTTGTAACGCTCGTCCAGAAAACCCTCAAAGGCGAAAGCGGCCTCTTCGTAGCCATCAAACCACTGAGGGTAATCTCGCACGAACTTGTAAAGGTCCGCGTAGTCCTCGGGCTTGCCATAATAACGGGGCTTTTGCGATCCTGTGTAAACATCCCAGGGCACAATGAGGTGTCCACCAAGAGCGTAGCATGAGGCGATAACGCGGCGAGTGAGCGGGACTTCCGCGCCGTCGGTTGCCTGGGGGACAAGGGTGAAGATTTGATGCTTCTGAAGTCCGCGTGCTTCCCGGTAACGTTCATACAGGATGAGTGGCGTGGCATCGCGCTCCGGGAGTTCCGCCATGCCGATTTCAAACAGATTGTAAGGAAACTCCCAACTTCCACGATAGTTGTTGCTGGCAAATACCACATGCCGACCAACCCGACGATCAATTTCGGCTCGCACGTAAGAGAAAAATTGGTCCACGGATTCTTTCTGAAACTCAGCGAACAGCTTTTTCAATTCACCGCCGTCGTACTTGGCGAAGGCGTCGCCGACCGGTGCTTTTCTTTCCAGCAGGTACTGGCGGTAGTTGAAAGTTTCCAAATCGGCAATGCCCCATTCCGTCGCCTTGGCCAGTGTCGCCCGCGCCTTGAGGAAACTTCGAAAACCCTCCATACAGTGGGGACAAAAACAGGCCCCCCAGGCAACGGAGGCCATATTCATGCGGGGATCATCCATTTGGAGGGCTGTCGCGCCAGCTTCGATTGCTTGGACAGCGTACTGAACGAATCCATCGCGGTACTCGGGGCTGTTCGCGCAACCCCAGGCGGAGTCGGACCACGAACGCATCCAGGGGGCTGTGACCGGACGTCCTTCGAGATCCAGAATCCTTCCCCGTAAGCGACGGCGAAAATCCGGCGGGTCGGGGATCATCGAGTTGACAGCCAAAATAACCCGGTCACCCTGTTGCCTTAAACTTTGAACGAAATTGCGATCCAGGGAGTAAGTCCAGACAAAGTCGGTGGCATGAAATGCTTTGGCCGCTTTGAAGGTGTCGTGGGGGTCTTGAGAATTCACCGGGTGGAACCATCGACTCGAAAAACAGACGGCACTTGCCGCGGGAACTTCCGACGGACGATCCCAAGCCCGAGCAACCTCGTGAACTTGCAACAGTCGGTCCGTGGGGGCCCGCGTTTCTTGAGCCACGGCATGACCCAGCCATGGTATCGCAACGACGATGGGCAGTACCAAGAGTATGTGCCTACGATTTGTCTGTAACAGCCACCCTGACCGGGCAATGTCTGTCCGTAATGATGCCATAACGTGGCTCCAGAGGACTGAAAAACGGTGTCGATGCCGACTTTATCAATTCAGCTTTGGCCTATCTCGCGGTAGGACGCCAAATGCCTCGGCAGCTCCTCGCACGATAGCAGATCGGTGAGTTTAAGAACGAAGCGCAACAGCCCGAAGCCTCCAGGTACAAACTGACCGACGCCATAGCTAACAGTCTGTAATCCGGGATGAAAATACACATCCCGCGTGACTGAAGGGTAATCACCCGAGAACGCGGATGATCCATAACAAGGATGTTACGGATTGGTAACGGAATTCCCCTCCTGATTGTCCTCGGTCGGGTTCTCCTTTGTGGAATCAGCACGAACGCGCCAGCGTAATTCTTCCCGGTGCTCTTCAATGAAATGCCGAATGTCATCCCCAAATGCCAGAAGACGATGCCACTGATCAGCGTACAGAGTCACGGGCATCCGCTGAAGTCCGTACACACTGACTGCGCCTTTCGGGCTTACCTTACAGCTGAGCACCGTAGATTCCGAATCCAGTTCGGCGAGCAACCGATCCGCTTCTTCAGGCGTCAATTCGCCCGCAGCCACCTTTGCGAGGATCTCTTTTCTTTGCATGGGTTGTGATCTCCTTAACCAAACATTCTTCCACCGCTTGCCAAGGGTTCAATCAATTTTCGCGTCACGTAAACGCCTGTTCGGATGTGCGCTTGTTACATAAGGTTGTCATCATGGCTTGACAATACCAGGGGCCATGGGCTTACGGGACTAAAATCCCAGACCCTTCGTTTTCGTTTTCACTCGAAGAAGGTACATGTCCGCGGTGATGTAAAGAACCGATCCATCATTCCCAAAAGCGCAATTGGCCGCGGGAACACTGATCCGAATTCTCCCTAGAAAGGTCCCATCTGGAGCGAAAATGTTCACACCCCCCGGACCTGTGGCGAAAATGTTTCCTTTGACATCAATCTTCATGCCGTCGGGCATCCCCTGCAGTCCTGCGTCAAGCCAGGGTTTGGCATCGAAGAAGACTTTTCCTTTTTCGAGTGTTCCATCTTCTTTTACTGGAAACGCCATCCACACGGGGCGTTCTGGATCGGATTGGGCGACATACAAAGTCTTTTCGTCAGGTGAGAACGCAATACCGTTGGGGCGAGTCATATCGCGTACGAGCAGCGAAAGTTGGCCATCTCGGCTTATCCGGTACACACCACAGAAGGGTAGCGCGTTGGGATCCCGGCGTGACTCAGGCGTCATTCCATACGGTGGGTCCGTGAAGTAGATATCGCCGTTCGATTTGACAACAAGGTCGTTGGGGCTATTCAAAGGTCGGCCTTCGTACTGATCTGCAAGCGTGATAAAGCACCCCTTTTCCCATCGGACAACACGCCGGTCGCCGTGCTGGCACAGCAAAAGCCTCCCGTCACGGTCGAGCGCCAGGCCGTTCGATCCTGATTCACCGCCGCGCTCAACCAGCGATGTGTAACCTGACGGTTTCAGGAAGACATCGATCCCCTGCCCTTCCTTCCAGCGATAGACCGTGTTTCGAGGGACATCGGAGAAAAGCAGAGCGTTGATTTGGGGAACCCACACAGGCCCCTCTGACCAATCGAAGCCTTCAGCGAGTTTCTCTACAGAAGCTTCCAAGGCAATCAGCGCATCCAATCGCGGGTCAGCCCGCTCAATCCAAGCGATTTTTTCCTCTGCATAGACCATTTGGAAGGAGTTCTGCACACTCCAACCAACAAGACTTGGCACAATGACTGTCAAAAATACGCCAAGAAACGCGCAAGAATTTATTCGTCCCCTTCGTACCGCCGACGCAGTTTGCATTGCTCACCTCCGCCTTTGACCACTGTTCGAAAAGACTCAACGGCACACCAGAAAACCCGTGTTTTTTATTTCACGAAAAGCACAACATTTTGCGTGAAATGATACACACCGAGGATCGTCCAAGCAACTAGCTGGGGCCAAAAAGCTCACAGACTGGGAAAACGGGCAAAATGTGCGGGCAAGCCGGAAGAAGTCCTCAACCGGTTGACCGGCCTCGCAGGGATAGTAGCCGATTCTTGTCCGGGAACGTCCTGGCGAGCGGGGTCACGGTTGACGGCAACATCGTACGATCCTGTGGAATGAAAGCCCTGTTCGTCCTTTCATTCCCGACGATAGGACCGCATTCGCAGTTCCGCCAGTATTTTGCCGTGCGTTCCGCTGTAATTGGGACAACCAAGGCGGCGGCACGTTACTTTGCTTTCTCGAGCCGATAGATATGAACCGCCAATGGGGCGAAGTTATCGCTAAAGGTTCCATTGCTCAATGGAATACTGCGGTCTTCATCAACGACTTGGGCCGTGGTGATGTGGGCGGTTATTTCCGCAGGTAAGCGGAATGTCACTTGAGCCGCTTTTAACCCGGAATCGTAATTGACAGCGAATATGTAGAGTGAGTTCTCATATTCTGTGGAAAAAGAGGCGATTCGAGTCTCCGGCGAGACGCTCAGCTGAATCTCCTTCGTGTTTCGCTTGGCCAGAACCGCTGGAGCCAAGCGTGTGAGTTGTTCGTTGATGTCACGGAGCGCCGCCTGATTTTCTTCCGGAACGCCGAATTGTCGGTAAGACGGTTTCCAGATGTGGGTGAAATAGCCGATGGCCGTTGCCCCCCCGCAGATCGCCATCCAGACTTCCGCCCGAATGTGTTCTGGTGTGACGTCTTTCTGGCGATCCAATTCTCCTGTGTACTGCCCACCCTTACTGGTCTCAATCCAGGCATATACGGGTCGTTGTCCAGCCAATTCGGTAAGTTGCGCTGTCGCTTCGTAAACCAGATGAATCCATTCGGGTTTGTTCCAGCCGTAAATGGGGTAGATGTCAAACCCCACGACATCCGTCGCCCGAATGTATGCGGGATACAAGGATTGGCGTTCCTGGTCACTCCATTTTCCAAAATGAGGATGGAAGTATCCGGTGAACGTCATGAAGACAGGCCGGGAGGGATCGGCGAGTCTTATTCTCTGATATTCTTCCATGGTCCGCTCTGGTGTGGCTCGGGGAACCCAGCGGGGCGGACTAAGGAACACATTCTTGCCGTCAGCGTTGTACCCGGCAATCTCGCTAATCGAACCCCAAACCTGGTCACCAGGCTTAACTTTCGTCACTTTAAACTGCCAATTCTGACCAGTCACCGGCGAGGCAAGATCGAACACTTGCTTCCCGCGTTTGGGTTCAAGAGAGAATCGGCCTGCTTGGTTGCCGTTAACGGAGACAACCACTTCCTCTGGGAGACTCAGACCGGGTGACGTCGTTACCCAAATAGCAATTTGCTGAACGCTCTCGGGTTGGTTGAGAACCAGTGTCCATTCGGCGTCTTGTAAAGGATCCAAGACGGACCATGAGGTTTCATCCCCATCGACCATCTTCCAGAGAGGCGTCCGTGTGTTGATCCGGAGGTCCTTCCCCGGCGTTACCTTTGCCTCACTCACCTGCCTCGGCAAATCAGGTTCGTCATCGTGGATATAACCCAGGAGATTTGGGTGATTATGAAGCGAGGCATGATATGGCATGATCCCGTACAAACCGGCTTCCTCAATTCGCTTCATGTATTCGGCCACGTCTTTCGTGCCGCCGGAGCCTGGCCAGTAACCGGCTGTTGAATTCATCCCGCATTTCTTCAGCACTGAGAAGTTCTCGGGCGGTTGAAGCCACGCCATGATGGGCAAGAAAGGCCGACCATTAACAAGAATGGCACGGTCTGAACTTGTCGCAACAGTCTGGATTGCCGGAAGCTCGCCCGACACAAAGGGTGAATGTAAAGCGAGCAACAACGCGGTGGAAATCAGAAGACCCAGGTGTCGCATGGAAGATCTCTCCTTACGTGAAGTCGCAGGTTCTTGGATTCCGGAAAAAGTCGCCCATTGGCCTGTCTTGGGGTAGGCCCCTCGTTGTTCCGACTTGAGGGAGGTCATGATCACATCCAATACGTTCCGCAAGAGGTAGAGTGGATTGTGAAAGCAACACTATCGTACTGCGGCGCAGACCACGATGGCAACTCGGCTGGCGTACAGAAAGCTCTTAAACATTTATGATGTAACCAAGAGCGGCCAGCATAGGGGTAATTCCTGGACCTTGTTCGCGCGGCCAGTCGGGATTACATTGACGGTTTTGTTAACGTCGATTCTGGTGGTTATTACCAATAATATGCCGGCCTATTTGCACGACCCGACGGAGGGTTCGCTATGGGGATGAGGTATCCGCTGGTTCTCTCAACGGTCATAAATACGTTCTTCTTGGATAGGAGATGGCGGACTGGCAGAACGATTCTCCGCGTGGCACTGTTGATTGCGATGCTTGGAGTCTCCGGTATTTGGTGCTCCGCATCGGCTTATGGGGCTGAGCCGGGAATGGATGCAGCGGCCAGTGTGAAGGTTCAACTTTCGACCCTGGACTTTATTGTTGTAGGGGGATATCTCATTGGCATCATTGCACTGGGTTGTCTCGCTGGCGCAAGACGTGGTCAAGCGAAGGGAACCGACTATTTTCTTGCGAGTAGGTCTTTAACTTGGCCCATGATTGGGATGGCACTGTTTGCCACAAACATTTCCACAATCCACTTGGTTAGCTTTGCCCAAAACGGCTTTACGTCGGGGTTGACTTACGGAAATTACGAATGGATGGCGACGTTCACACTGGTTATCCTGTCGTTATTTTTTGCGCCCTTTTATCTGAGGGCAAACGTAGCCACATTGCCTGATTTCTTGGAACGGCGCTATAGTCGGGCGTGCCGGGACTATCTGGCCATCCTGTCCATTTTTTCAGCTGTGGTCGTTCACATTGGGTTTTCACTGTTGACCGGGGCGATTGTGTTGGAAGGTACGGTCTTGCCAGCGTTCGTGAACGGAAGCCCTGAACAATACCGGTTTTGGACCGTTCTGGCGATGTGTGGCGCCACAGCGATCTACACCATTGTGGGCGGATTGCTGGCGGTCGTATGGACCGAAACGATCCAGACCGTCGTCCTTCTTGTGGGAGCTGCTTGCATCACGTTCATTGGGATGAGGATGATTGGTGGCTGGGAGGCCCTGCAACAGAGTGTTCATCCTGTGAACCTGAGCATTTTGCGTTCCAGTGCGGACCCGACAGGCGTAACGTGGTATGCCGTGTTCTTGGGTTATCCTGTCCTCGGCGTTTGGTACTGGTGTACAGATCAAACGATTGTCCAGCGTGTGCTCGGGGCGAAGGACGAAAACCATGCGAGAATCGGCCCCCTTTTCGCGGGGTTCCTCAAAATCTTGCCCGTGTTTCTTTTCGTTTTGCCGGGAGTGATTTGTCTGGGACTCGTGAATACTGGGAAGCTTCCACCCTTGCCCACCACAGCCGATGGGCTTCCGGACACTCAGAAGACCTATACCCATATGATTAACACGCTTCTTAGCCCGGGTTTCCGCGGCATTGTTGTGGCAGCGTTGCTGGCCGCCTTGATGAGTACGGTATCGGGTGCGCTCAATTCAATAGCCACGTTGTTCAGTTACGACATCTACAAACGATGGGTGGGCGATGTGAGTGATCGCCACTTGGTCTGGGTTGGTCGGGTGGCTACCTTTGTCGCAATGTGCATCGCTATTGCTTGGACGATGGCCCTTGGACGACGCGACACGACAATCTTCCAGGCTATGGTGGATGTTTTTCCCGTCGTGGCGCCGCCCACAGCCGTGGTTTTCCTCTGGGGAGTCTTCTGGCGCGGCACGTCTGCACGTGCAGCGTTCATCACACTTGTGGGCGGGTCCCTGATTGGTCTGGTGGTTTTCTATCTTACGGTGATCAAGATCATAACGATCAATAGCCTTTTCATGGCGTTCATTCTTTTCGTTCTTGAGTCAGTTGGGATTCTTCTGTTATCAATGGTGTTGCCTCAACAGCACACTGCCGAGAGTGAAAGCCTCGTTTGGAAGCGACCATGGGATGCCTTGCGTGCCGAAAATGCTTGGCGAGGGTTGCTGGATTTCCGTGTCTTTGCGGCCCTGCTTGTCATCACCATGGTGGCCCTGTACTGGGGGTTCACAAGCCCGCATGCTTATTACCCGATTCGGGCCAAGATTCTCGTTGATGGTCAGCCGGCACCGGGGGTCGAGGTTCGACTTGATACCGATGATGATCATCTTGACGAGGTTTTGGTGGCGGATGCGAATGGGATCGTAACCTATGGTACGGTCATGCGGGCAGGTGGGGCGCCATCCGGGACGGTCTTCCGCATAGCCGTACGTCCCGTCCGGGATTACATCGTTGAATTGAGGCCAAAGACTAACGACGTGGGAACCCAGGAAATCGAAGTGGTTGTCCTGGCCGCTTTGCCCCATGGAACCGAAATCAGTGAGACAGTTTCCGGCGGGTATAAGGTCTATCGTTGGGAATCCGGAGGGCAAAAGAAGGAGATCAGGGTACTGGCCTCGGCGAAGACTGAGATCCGTCGCTGTCCAGATATCCCGGCACGATATCATGATCCGTCACAATCCGGAATATCGGTCGTCGCACTGCCCAAGGAAGAGGTCCAGGAGGTCAATATTCTTACACGGGCGGTTGCCCTTCTTAAACAACCATAAATACGAGTTTGGCCGGGTTGGCAGTTGGACCGCTGGAACAGTTCCTCCCTTGTCGAACGGGTGTCCCCTTTTTAGGATTCCCGTGGGATAGGCTCGGCTTTTCTCGATATGGGAGGTGCGGCCATGGTGCGGATCGATCTTTCGAGTGAGGAGTGGCAACTCATTCTGGAGCTTCTGGAGCAGGAGCGAGCGGACCTTCACTGCGAGGTACGTCACGCACGTTTTTATGATGTCCGCGAGTTGCTTCGGCGAAAGCGTGAAATCGTCGAAAGCCTCATTGAGCGGATCCAATCGGGGCTGAATGAATCGGTTGAAACGGTCGCTCAATAGGCTAGGCTAAAAGGCATGCTCTTATCGAAGCACAATTCGCAATCCTCAACTCAGGGCGGATTGCGAGAGATTTGGGGCGTGGCTCTTGTCTTAGGGTACTGAAACAGGGCCTTGAGCGTTCAGTGAGAGGATCATCTCGAAGATGCCTCTTCGGATCATCATCACGGCAATGGCAGCAATGAGAAGCGAGGCAATTTTTGAGACAGTCCTGATGCCGTTTCGTCCAACAAAGCTCTCAATCTTGGCGGCAAAAGAAAACGCGACGGCTGCCAGAATGACGTTGGCAATAGCTGCCGTCAGAGCGGGAATCCGCCCGTAAGCGTTGGCCAAGAGCAAGACGGTGGTGAGCACGGCAGGCCCCACAGTCAAGGGCACGCCAAGTGGGACGGCTCCCAGGGATTCCGGGTCTGCGCGTGGGCGGCCCTTGTCAAGCACGAACAAATCACTCATCGCAACGATGAAGAGCATCGTTCCGCCAGCCACCATAAAATCCGAAATGGTCACCCCCAGGAACTGAAGAATCACCTGTCCGATAAGAACGAATGCAACGACCACCGAGATTGCTGTGAGAAGCATTTGCCTTAGCACGCGACTTTTGACTTTCGGGGTTAGGCCTTCCGTTAAGGCCAGATAGAGGGGAAAAAGACCAGCCGCATCGACGGCCGCGAATAGGGGAACAAAACAAAGCATGAACTTGTGCAGAAATTCGAGCAATGACTCATTCATGGAGATGCTGGCATCGTGCTAAGATTGGCAACGAACGCGTTTCCGTGATCGCCTCGACGTCCGAAAACGATAGCATCCTGCGGTGCTTTTGTCCACCGTTTGTCATTTCAGAGAATGACGATCACAATGGACTATGGTAAAAGGATGAATGGCGACGGGGCATGGTAAAGAACCTGAGGTCTTGTTATCCATCGGATGGGACTTCTGGGGCCGCATGAGGTTTGGTTGTCATCATGCTCGAACCGAAAGCGAGTAGCGATCCGCCGACGCCGTCTCCAGAGAGCAATCATCGCATTGTGCGATCACCGAAGACATTTGAACGCTCGCCGACAACATTTGCGCGGTCGCGTGAGAGTCTCGGGCGTCATCCACTCGACGTGACATTGGCGTTCCTTCGTCTGCGGTTCGGCAGCGAGTTCTTGCTTTCGAGCGCTCGTTTGTTTCTGCTGTGTGGGAAATATGGGCTTGTTCTCGGAGCGGTCTTGCTTTTCTTCCAGTCGATCCAGCAGTCGGGCGCTCACGTTCTCGCCCTTCTCATCGGGCTTGGGCTGGCTTTTCTGATCCTCGTCTTTCACTACATTGTGGGCCGTTTTCTTTTTGTCCTGGAACGATGGGATCGCCATGTCGGTGGCTGTCTTAGTTCTTCGGTGGTTCCTGATGCGTTCTCGCTCTTATCCCTGGTGAGTTCGGCGGTCTTTCTTGTGCTGGGAACGATTGACGCTTTAACAACTGGGTCGTTTGAATTTGTGTTTTGGAGTGTGGCGGTGTTCATTTGGGGGTTGTTCGCCGCTCTTCAGGCCCTCAACCTGGAAGGAATGAACCTTCAGGTGAATCCGGAGCTTTCTCCCGCCGATGAGATCCTGGGGTTGATTCAGTTCCTCTTGAAAATGCTCGTCCGCCTGACGCCCGTGATATTTGGCGTGATGGTCCTTGTTGCCAATCTCCAGCTCATCGTCGAGCTTGTACTCAACGGCCAGGAGTTGACCTCAGAAACAACGGAACACATTGCGAGAGTTCAACGGGTCGTAACGGACGGAGAAATGACTCAGCCTCAAATTGTTGCTGGGGCACCGCTTTTGGCGAAGACACGGCCATTCCAGTATCTGCACGGGATGCAAACACTCATTGTTGCGGGTGCATTGCCGGGGATGATGTACTTGGTCTATGTGCTGGGTCATTTTGTGTCAGCCATTTTTTCAGTTTTCCTTGCCGCCGTTCCGGAGGGCTTTCGCGGAACAGTTGTAACCACTCGCCCGGACAAGAGTGATCTTACGGATGCTTAACTACCATACCGTCCTCTTCCTTGTCCAAATTCAGACCAGCATTCAGACCTTTGCCGTGACCACTCGGCGAGATGTTGCGGGACGGTGAACTTAGGGCTATGCTATCCTTCGCCATAGCCGCCTTGCGGAATTGTGTGGCAACAACGTCGGTTGATACAGGATGTGCCCTTCAGCGTACCACATCCAAGCTCGCCCAAGTTGGGAGATGAACAACAATGAGATCAGTTCACGTGATTCTTGCTGTGAGTGTCTGGCTGTTGATTGTGGTCTTGGTCAATGTGTCAAAACCTGAAACGGTTGTTTGGGTTGAGACGACAACCAATCGTGTCTGCCGAAGTGAAGGCCCGCCGGCGAAACCAGTTCAGAACGTTAACCTGGCGGCGGCACGGAATGAGTGGGTCAGTTTTCAGGTGTTCATCCGAAATCCTAAAGCGCTGCATGGTGTTGGCATCGAGCTATCACCCCTGAAGAACCAGGCCGGTGGTGAAATTGGGGCGACCTGTTTTCGTGTTTATCGGGAACATCAATTAGAGCTGAAAGAACCAACATATCGAAACGACGCTTTTCGTGCCGACTGGTATCCCGATCCTCTCATCCCGACACGACATCCTATCACAGGCGAGCCTCTCTCTGGACCGCGTTTCACAGCACAACCGTTTGACCTTCCTGCCAATGAGACCCATGGGTTCTGGGTTGATGTATTCGTTGCGAAGGATGTGGTTCCGGGAACCTATACGGGCACTCTAAAAATGAGTTCGCAGGAGGGACAAGTAGCTGACATGCCTGTACGTTTGGAAGTGTGGGATTTCACGCTGCCAAAAGTTCCCACGCTTGTAACCGCATTAGGTGCGCCAGCAGGACGAATGGGAGATTATTACTCAAGGCGGGCGAAAGAGGGGAAGGAAACCGAACCAACGGATTGGTCCGCCGTGGAAAAGCAGTGTGCCATTCTTGCGCAGGAGCATCGCATCAACGCATGTCCGCCTGGAGAGTGGCTGCGGTTGGAACGTGACGGCGATGGATTCAAGTTGGCCGAAGACAATGTTCGCAACCTGCAGGAGTGGATAGATACCTATCAGGTGAACGCCATCCAGGTCCCAAGTCCGGTCGGACTGGTTAAGGACCCGCACGCCAATAAGCAAGCACTCCAGGCATGGGCCAGGGCATGGGATCAAGCCATCGATGCGATCAATCGCCCTCACGTGGTGTATTTTATCTATCTGAAAGATGAACCTAATGATCCGCAGGAATATGAATTCGTTCGTTTGTGGGGCAAACCCATTCGTGAGACGAAGACCAAAGTCAAAGTGATGGTTGTTGAGCAAACATTGACTCAGGATCCTAGCTGGGGAGACCTCTACGGGGCGGTGGACATCTGGTGCTCGTTGTTTCCTTTGTACGATGAACCAACAGCGAGAAAGCGGCAGGAGCTGGGGGAAGTTATGTGGGCTTATACAGCCCTCTGTCAGGGCAAGAAAACTCCCTGGTGGCACATCGATTATCCGCTCCTGAATTATCGTCTTCCGTGCTGGATGGCCTATCGTTATGACATTCGCGGTTTGCTTTACTGGGGAGGCATGAGTTTCTGGTCGCAGGTGGAGGATCCCTGGACGGATCCGCGAACATATCGTCCCGGACAGTCGAGCCGACCGGTGATCTTTAATGGTGAGGGCACGTTGGTCTATCCCGCCCGGGCATGTGGTTATGACGGAGTCGTTCCCAGTCTTCGTTTGAAGGCTTTGCGAGAAGGCATCGAGGACTTCGACTATTTCGCGATTCTACAGCGGGCAGGTCGCGGCGCACAGGCGCTGGAAATCGTACGGCAGGTCACACCATCATGGTTCGAATGGAACCCTGAGCCACAAGCCTATGAGCAGGCCCGAAAGGAATTGGCGAAGCTGATTCTGGCTTTGCCGAATGAAGTTCGAAACCCAGCATGGTGAGACCATGTTTCAGTTTACCCGACCCGGTGTAGAGCTTCTTCTTTCGGATTGAAGCACTTTATCTCATTTTTCACGTCGATTCAATCGGCCAATCTGGTCAACCGGCGTGATGGACGGTATTGGGATAGTAGCCTCGGTTGTTCTTCTTCCTTTGTGCTGAACCAATTGGAGATGAACGTCTCGAACACGAGTCCAATAAGGACCATGGTCAAGAACAACTCGGAAAGGCTCCGCCCATGACGGAGAAGAGCGAATGTTGCCGTCAAATCTTCCGGGTTATCGGCGAAAACTAGGGGGGATTCTGAGAAGGCGTCTTCCAGTTGTTCTCTGGAAACCTTTTCCGAATCGCTTTCGTCGGGATCTGGATTGACTGCGTAGATCTTCTGCGTCGGCCGTACTGAAGCCAATAAACGAAAGAGATAGAGACCCACCGAGTGTGTCTCGCCATATCGAAACTCGGGAGTTTGACCGCGTTCGACATTAAGTCGCAGAAGGGAACCATCGGGCGGCACCACTTCAACGACAGACGGCGGCATTTGGCCCTGATAGGGAATAACGATGGGTTGCCCGGCCAATACTCCAAGTTTCTCAGGTTCTGTGCCTGCCAGATAAAACGCCAGTCGAGTCATGAGAGGCACAAAAATCGGGCGCAAGGGGAAATTTGTCCAATCGACATGAACACTTGTCCCCAACCAGATCACACTCCCCTGCCCTACCTTCTTTTCAAGCAGAATGGGGTCTCCGGCTCCGTCGAGGCGGGCGAGGACTCGCGACTCGTTTCCCGCCGCACTGGCCGTCTTAATGTACTTGTAAACGAGCACGGATTGATGGAGAGACGGTGGATCGTTTAGCCCGACCAAAGCGGGGTGCTGGGCATCCAGCCAAGCAACTTGCCAGCTATCACGGTTTTCCTCCGCCCCCGGGGCCACGATATCCTCAAGCATCGAAGGTAGCAGCTTGTTTCCACTTGCTTCGTTGGCCGCGTTGTAAGAGGCCACCTGCGTATCCTGGCCACAGATCCAGACAAGTTTACCCCCGCTCTCAACGAATTCTACCAACCGATCGGCGATGGCCTTGTCAACCTCCGGCAGATCAACAAGATAGATGATCCGATAGTTCGAAAGTGGATCGCTGGCCAGGTTTGCCGCCGTCAAGATTGATGGTTTCAAAGCCCAGGATTCATCAGCTACGGGTTGCAAGGCTTTTTCCAGGTAAAACGAATCATTGAGGTAAGGGATTTCGTGCCGTTCGCTCGTGACAATGGCCACGGGAATGGCCGCATCCACTTCGATAGCAAGGTAACGGCGGTCATCAAACCGGGCGCCATCTTCGCCGTTGAGCCGAACCTCTGCCTGATGTGTTCCACCACGATTGAGAGTGAACACAATCTCCGTCACTGCGGTGCTCTGTGGCGTCAGAGAAACCTCGGGACTGCTGCCCAGTTTGGTGCCATCAACATAAAGCTCCACAACGCGTTGCTGGGGGATCGACGAGCCGTTGAACAGCTCGACAACCACCTTCATGGGAATACCGGCCACGGGAAGGATGGTGGACAACTCGACTTTTCTGATACTGACATTCGGTTTCGGGTTGCGCTGACAATCAACAATAACGATGGGAGTCTGCCGTAAGCGCGGGTCCGGTGCTTTCTCTGGCTCATTGGTCGCACTCATTTGCCCAGTTTGTTTCTCGACGAAGAGATCTTCCCAGGCGACGGTTTGATTGTCCGTGATCACAAAGACATAACGATTGGCCGCTTGCGATTGCAGAAGCTGATGGCGTGCTTCCTGGACGAGATGGCCAAGCTCGCCGCGTTCAAAGGTGGGACCGCGCTGGGCAATTTGTCCGAGAAGTTGGCGCACCTTGTCGTGTGTTCGGTCAACCTGGCCAAGTTCCGGATACCGGGGACCGCTCGTGGTCCACAGCGTGATTTCATCTCCTGCCCCAAGCTCGTTCAGAATCTGGTTGGCAGCGTTAATCGCCCACTCGAATCGGGGACGGCCCTCGTCGATCCACCCCATGCTGGCCGAGTTGTCAAGGACAATAGCGATGGCCGATTGTCCCCCTCCCATAAGGCTTCGGAGCTTGCTCAACGTAGGACGCGCAAGACCGACTGCGATGAAAACCAAGACGGCCATCCTGACGAGCATGAGAAACAGGTCGCGGATTTGTCGGCGTCGCCTGGTCTTTTGGACACTGATCTTGAGGAAACGGAGCGTGCTGAAGGGCAACTGTTTTGCCCGTTGCCGATTGATCATGTGCAGAATTGGCGGAATAATAGCCGCCAGCGCTGCAAGAAGGAATGCCGCTGCACCGAACGTCATAGTTGATTGCGTTTTGTTAAATACCGCGAGAGCATAAAATCATACGGAACCGACGTATCCGTCATAACGTAATCGATAGCGCTTTCCAGGCAAGCCCGGCGGTACCCCGCGACGAACTCACTCAAGAGTTTTTGATACTCTTCGCGCACATATAAGGGATCGACCTGAATTTTTTCGTCCGTTTCCAAGTCGTGGAACACGACAAGGTCATCGAAGGGGAAGTCCAGTTCAGCTTTGTCGAAGACATGAAAAAGGATGACCTCGTGCTTTCGATGTCGAAAGTGGTGAAGTGCGCGGATGACCTTGTCAACGTCGTCGTACAAATCGCTGATGAGCACGATCAGACAACGTTTCTTAAACCGATTGGCAAGTTTATGCAGCACATCCGCCAAACCGGTTGCTTTGCCCGGCTGAAGGTTCTCAAGTTGTCGCATCATTTCATTGAAATGCCGTGGCGAGCTTCGGGCCGGCATATCGAGGCGGATCTCGTCATCGAATGCCGTGAGTCCGACTGAATCCTGTTGCCGGGTCATCAAGTAGGCGAGTATTGCGGTCAAATAGCAGCCGTATTCCAGTTTTGTGTATTTTGGCGTCGTATCGGTTAGTTCATCGATCCGCTCATATCGAGCAAGATCTGAACCCGCATGTTTGTTTCTTCTTCATATTGTTTGACATACAGCCGCTCGGACCTGGCAAACATGCGGTAGTCGAGATGGCGGGGGTCGTCGCCTGGTACGTATTCCCGGTGCTCCGCAAATTCCACACTGAATCCTTTGTAGGGACTGGCGTGCAGTCCGGACACAAAACCTTCGACGACGCCACGGGCGACAAGTTGAAGATTCTTGACCCGTGCCAAAGCTGAAGGTTCCATGTAGCGATAGGCACTCTGGGGACTCATCTTAGCTGGAACCTCCTGCGAAGCACCCATTCGGTCGTTAAGATAGCGACAAAGGCGGCCCAAAATAGAGGCGGCCAGAACAGAGGCTGTTCCACATAGATACGCTTTTTTCGCTCTGCCTGATTCAGCTGGTCGATGAGATGATCCGCTGCCGTAATGTGGGAATACCGTCCCCCCGTGTCGGCAGCAATCTGAGTAAGTGTTTTCTCGTCAAGATCAAGCTTCTCGAATTCCAGATAGGGACGGCCAACTTCGATAATGATCTTTTCGGCGGTAAGTTTGTCGTTTTCCAACTCCGCCAGGACTTCGATTTCCAAGGTGCCATGAAATCGCGGCTCATAACTAGCCGAATAATGACCACCTGGACCGGGTGTGCTCACCAGGGTAACCTTATCGAAAGCCCCCGACGAAGAACGAATTGTGGCCGTCACTTTGGCTTTGTCCGTGCCTTCGCCGCGCTGGTCCCTTACCACTGCTGAAAGCTGGATCGGTTCATCCGGTTCATAGGCCGCCTTGTCGGTGGCTGCCGTGACGGAAGCCTTGGCTTCGATTTGCTCTGATCGTCCCGCAGCCCATCGCACAAATTGTCCCCAGAATTGGAGGAATGGTGACTCCTGATCGAGGACACGAGGAACTTGTTGCCATTTTCGCGTCGTATCGCCTGTAAAAACGGCCGTCCGACCACGTTCCACAGGCATGGTGGCCAAGACGGGCATTTTTTCCGTAGCTAAAGGGCAAACTGCCAAGACTGTCGCTGGAGCCCTCGCGATACCCACACGAGTGCATCCGTCGAGCGGCGGTAATTGTTGCTCCTGCGACGTACTCCCTGGATTTGGGAAAAAGCGTGCGATGTTGGCGAAAATTGGGTGTTGGCGACCGTCGGGCGTCAGTTCAGGCAAGAAGGGATCGGTCATTTGCCCGATCTCGCGGTCCCCGAGTTCGACTGGCAGGATTTGACCAATGGGCGTGTTGGCATAACCCCCGGGTCCGAGGCTGCGGTAGCCACCCAGCATAATGAGACCGCCCCCGTTCTTGATGCGCTTGACAATGGCCTCCTGCTGCGCGGACGAAAGGAAACTGCTGTCCAGATCTCCGATGATAAAGACATCGAATTGGTTCAGGGTGGCTTCATCCGACGGAATACTCTCCAGAGTCAATCCCTCCATGTTGGTTCGTTTTACGAACACATTCTTCTTGACTTGCACGAGGGCGTAGAACTCGATGTTCGGATCCTTGGAAAGAAAGCGATCAACAATAGCGCCATACTCCGAGCGTAGGGTCCCTTCCAGGTACAGGACCTTGATCTGCGATTCCACAACCAAGGCCGCGGCAGATCGCTCGTTATTTTCGACAATTTTCTCTTCACCTAATGGGGCGACTCGGACCGCATAGACATGTCGTCCTTTGACCGTGGGACGGTACTCAAACACGACCTCCTGAGGCCCGGGTTTATCATCAAGGACAAGCTCCTGTTCTTGGACCGTACGGTCATCCTCCGAGAAAACCACCTTCACCACCCGGCCTGTCAATCCCACCGCTTCAGCAAAGGCCTTGATGCGTGTGAGATTATTCAGCATCATGCGTTCAGGACAGTCGAGACCGGTGATTTGAATATCCCGGAAGCTGGCATCCGTCTTGAGGCTGGCCCCGACCCCAATCGTGAAAACGGGAACCTGCATGCGGGATGAAACTTCTTCCGGCTTTCGGGCCGAATTGTGAATGCCGTCGGAAAACAAAAAGACGGCTTCCATTTCTGACCGCGGGGCAACCTTAGTAGCTGCCACCAGTGCCCGTGAAAGGGAAGTTGCTGGTCCATCGGGGGCCAATGTTCCCAGTTGATTGAGTGTTGCGGTCTCGCCTGCCCGTTCCGCAAAGGGAATCACCTGAATCAGAAAATGGTCCTTTAAGCGATCGGCCCAGAGCAAAATCTTGTCTCGGGCCTGAGTGAAACGGGGGATGCCAGACACATCGTCCGCGATCTTCATCGAGGCTGATGTATCCAGCAGAAAGACCACAGTCGGCTTTTGCCGTTCCTCTCGATAAAAATGAACGACCGGGCGAAACAGAAGCAGGACGACAATGGTGAGAGCTAATAAGCGAAGAATCAGCAACAACTGCCAACGCCCACGTTTCAATTCTCCAAACTTCCGGTAGTAGAATATGCCAACGAGCCCCGCTGCGACTAGGAGCACCAGGACCAGGCTGACAACACTTGCACCGTTGGCCAGGGAAATCTCAACCACGGGAAGGAGTTTGCCTCTTCTCCACCTGCTTCATAAGCGTCTCAAAAAATCCTACCGATCACTGTCACTTGTAGCCTCAGACGTCTCTTTCGGTGTGGTCTGGGTGGGTGTTCGACGAGCCGCTTTCTTAAGCCCCTCAGCGAATGCTTCTTCACCCAGCTTGACGGCTTTCACGTAAATCAGCGACTTGAGGTCTGAACCAATGGGACCTTTGTGTGTTTTATAGAGGATAAAGCGCTGTGGTTCAACATAAGGCCCCCGAGTCCCTCGCGCGGCCTTTTCGTCCAACTGAGGCATGAGGTAAATCACTTCTGAAATGGGACCCTCGATGGTTCTTCCGTCATCGAGGGTGATTCGGTGACGGTACTCGCGGGCGGGATAACTTCGCCCCGTGTATTCTTTCACATCGGCGGCTGTTTCTTTAAACCGCCATTCCTTTTCCATCCGTTCGCTCACCACAATACAGTCGATCTGCTTGACTCGATCGAGAGGGATCTCTCGCTGACGCTGGATTGTGCTGTCAAAAACCTTGAGCCGTTTGTCCCGCGTCATATAGATCTTTCCAGCGACGACTTTTCCATCCGACAGCTCGACATACCCCGGGATGGCATCTTCGCGTTCCGTGCTGGCCGAACCGAAAGGGTTGATTGCCGGCGGTTCTTCAGCAGCCGCCAAGGACACTCCAAGCGACCCCAACCCGATAGTGGCGATAGCAATGACGCGGATCGTATATATCCACCACATCTTGTGGGTCCATTCACGTAAGATATCATCTGACCACCAGCCTCGTTGCATAGCGTCGCCTCCTCATCGTGGTGTTTCAACGTCTCAAAAATGGCGGATGCCTCTTATGTAACATACGTCTGCAGATGTCGTCATCTGGAATGTACGGCAACAAATATCGCTTTGAAGCAGCGAATCCAACACAGCGGAGCTTTCATCTCACCGCTTCCTATTATCCATTGTTCATGATTTATGTTGAATTTCCACGCCATCGGTTTCTTTCGCAATAGAGTTTCGCATGACAGCGGGATTGGGCTGTCTATCTTGACGTGGATGGCAAGGTCCGACAGTTTCCGTCGAAAAAGAGGAAAAAATCCGGCCCGTAGTGAATCCTGACAAACAGTGTTGACGTCCCCCCTATCAGTGGGAAAAATGATAATTGGAAGGTGATCTCAGCCCACTTCTCAATCTTTCGGAAACAGAGAGAGGTCACATCATGATGTCACCTGCGGCTGAAGGCGTTATTCGCCGTTTGGATGCGACCCGCCAGCAGTGGTGGTTCTTCACATTGTTGACCAGTTGTGTCATGGCGGCGTCCGTTTCGCTGGCCATGTTTCTGGTCTTCATCCTGGCGGATGCTCTTTTCCGGTTTTCTCAGGGAGTGTTGCTGGCAGCCTTTTTGATTTGGCTTGGTGTCAATGTCGGGTTGTTGGTCTGGATTGTGCGACGTGTGATCCGGAGTCAACGCAGTCTCGAGGCCACGGCGCGCCGGATTGAGGATCAATTTCCGGAGTTGCAGAATGCTTTGATCAACGTCCTTCAGCTTCTGAATGACTCTCGGCAGTGTAACCCGGCCTTTTGCTTGGCTGCCGTTAATTATGCGGCTTCGCAGGCAAGCCGGGTGCGTTTTGAGGAAGCAGCCACTCGACAATCGCGTTGGGCACGATTTTGTTTCGCGATGCAGACGTCGCGGGACTTCCTGGAGTGGACCGGCATTTTGGTTTCACTCATCCTCATTAGCGTGTTGTGCAGTCTGATGCTCCCCAATTGGGGTTCTGCGGCAACGCGGTTGATGCAGCCCTGGCGGTTCGTTCCTGTTGTGGGAAAAGTGCAAATTCTGGAAGTCGTGCCCGGTAATACCGAAGTCCTGGTTGGTAGCAATGTAACAGTTTCAGCCAAGGTTCGAACGCCGGAGAAAAAGGCCTATGACGCATTTCTTTACGTAATGGAGGAGGGAAAAACGGAAGAGCGTTTTCCGATGGCTGTAGACAAGGATTTGGAGAATTACAGCTTTTCGTTGCCGTCTGTCTTGAAACCGGTGAAATATCGAGTGGAGGTCGGGGACAGCCAATCGGCTATTTACCGTCTAGGAATTTCTGAGATTCCTTCGATTGCGGAAGTGGAAGTCACGCTGGATTATCCGGCCTATTTGGGAAAACCCCGCGACACGTTTCGCCAGCGGGTCGCCGATGTGCGGGCGCCACAGTATTCGGAGGCAACCCTGAAAATCATTCCCTCGGCGCCCATTTCGGGCGGCGAGATCTCACTCGACGGACAACCATTGATCGGCACCACGGAAGACGGGGGACGAGCGTTTGTCGTTAAGTTCCCTCTTCTCCGCGATGGAGAGTTCACCGTGAGGCTGAAAAACACGGCGGGATTGACCGACCGCGCACCAAGAGTCAACCGGATTTCTGTTATCCCTGATCGGCCGCCAGTTGTGGAGATTGTCAAGCCCACGAGCCAATCCTCGGCAGCTATTGGTGACAAAGTCCCGATCAAGATTCGTGCATCCGACGATTACGGACTGGGAAGAATCAGGCTGGAGATGAAGGTCCAGCAAACGAATTCAGACGGTGACAGTGGAACACAGGGGAATGAGGAACCTGTCAGGCTTCAGGATTGGGATGATCCGACAGGACCGTTTGTCGATTATGAGCTTGTCCTGTCGGCTGATCGGTTCCAGCCAGGGCAGGTTGTTATGCTTCGGGCTGTCGCCTGGGACAAACGCAATCTGGGCAAGTTTGGTTTGGATTTGCGACCTCAGAAAGCCGAGTCATCATGGGTTACCCTTCGCTTGATTTCCACAGAAGATAAAGTAGCCGGGGAGCTTAAGACCCTGGAGAATTTGCGGGCGGCAATCTTTCGGATTCTGGAAGAGCAGATTCGGGCAAAAGGAGCCACGCTCAGCTTGACCAAAACGTTAGATGAAAGCCCATCGCAGTTCACAGGTGGGGTTCGCGCTGTCCGTGCCCGCCAAGTCGATATTCGTTCGAGCACTGAAGGGGTTGTCAAACAGATTCCGGAAACAGATTCCGAGGATCGAAAAGTCATTAAGAGGGTGCTGAGTAATCTAATTGCCAACGAGATGCTCCAGGCCGTTCAGGAATGCGATCGGCTTGCCAAACTTACGGATACGGCCAGGGCTAAGGACGAGATTGTTCCCCTGACGCAACACCAGGAGCAAATCATCACGACGTTGAGGAAGATCCTTGATGCGGCACGGATGGCACAGACTGAGCTTCTTAGTGAGGCCCAGAAGAAATCGGGGGGCGATTTGCCCGACGATGTCAAGAAAAAGCTCGAGGAAATCCAAAGCAAACTCCAAGAGTTTCTGGAACAGCAGAAAAAGGTGATTGAGGCTTCGGAGGAATTGGCAAAAACGCCTGTGGAAGATTTCAGTGAGAAAGAGGAGCAGCTCCTTAAGGAACTGGCGGCTTTACAGGATGACTGGTCGCGCTTTATGAAAGAGGCTCATACCGATCTCAGCAAGCTGCCAGAACAAGACTTCGCTAATTCCACGCTCTGCCAGGAACTCAATGAGATTCAGACAGAGCTGAAAATGGCGGAAGACGCCCTCTTGAAAAAGTCGGCCGACATTGCGGTGCCCTTGGAACAGTTGGGCTACGAGATGGCCAAGGAGCTGACGACAAACCTAGAGAAATGGTTGCCTGATACGCCGGACCGGGAGAGGTGGAGCCAGGAAGAATCCTTAAGCGATCAGGATAAAGAGGCTCCGATGGCGGAGCTTCCTGGGCAGTTGGAAGATTTGATCGGCGAATTGATGGAGCAAGAGGAGGATCTGTTCGATGAGATGGAGGATGTCTCCTCGAGTGCCGCGGATTCGCTAGACAAAGGCGCGGGTTGGGATGCTGCGGATGGTCCTATTTCCAATATGAGTGCCAAAGGAGTGACGGGCAACCGTTTGCCCAATACGAGCGAGATCGGTGGACGATCCGGTGAAGGTCGGAGTGGCAAGTCAAGCGGTGAATTTGTGAGCGATGAAGCTGTAGGTAAAGGTGGACGAAAAACCCCCAGCCGCTTGACTCCCGACCCGTATATGAAGGGTCAGATTAAGGACTTTAGCAAAGATCCAACAGGTGGAGCAACCGGCGGGGGAAAAGAGAGTGGTCAAGGGGGCCAGGGGCTGGAAGGGCCAACCCCGCCCGGTCATGGTCCGAGGGAACTGCAGCGCCTGGCGGGCAAGCAGGCTGAACTTCGGAACAAAGCCGAGTCGATCAGTGCTCAGATGCAGGTGCTCAATTATCATCACACTGACATGGAACAATTGGTCGAGGCCATGAAGGAGATTGAACGGGATCTCCTGGCGGGTCGCTATCAAAACGCCCTCCGCAAGCGAGAGATCGTTCTGCAAGGGTTGAAGACCCAGAAGGAATACGTGGGTGGGGAGTTCGAGGTTAAACAGGACACAACATCTAACATCCCCAAAGACATTCAAAAGGAAATCCTGGGGAGCGTTCAGGAACCAGCACCACCAGGATGGGAAGAAATTGTCCGAGGTTATTACCGGCAGTTAATCAGTGCGGGTGGTTCCGTAAGCCCTCCGCAGTGACGGAAAATGAAACTTGATATGCCAATGCGTCCTCATTTGATTCTGTTGTTTGTATCGGCTGTTTTTCTCGTTCACGGTGTATATACCGCGCGTACTCTCGCGGAAGATCGCCAGAAGGTCGTGATTCCATTCGATTTTGAATCACGATTCGATCAAGGGCGCTACGGTCAAATGGTCGGTGATATGATCTGGCAGAAACTTCACCGCGAGGGCGGCTTTGTGATCCCCGATTCGATGACCGACGTTCGAGACTACTGTTCGATGAATCAGATTGCCATTGGTCCAGAAACCCCTCTGGAACAAGTGCGGAAGATTGTGAAAAACGATTTTGACGCGGATATCGGTATCTGGGGTTCGGTAGAGCGGGCCCCTGGCTTTTCGGGAGAAGTCTATGACATCGTGATCAAGTGTGTGGACTTTTCGAGCAGCGCGGAGCCGAGGGTTATCTACGAAAAGTCGGCCAGAACAAATTCTGTCAGTGAAATTCCCCACCTATACGTTCAGGAAATGTTGAACGCATTGTACGAACGGCAACCCGGAGGAGCTGTGGCCAAGAATCCTATTGCAGAGGAGAACTGGCTGAAGAATCCAAATCTCATCTTGGGCGGGGACTTCGAGAGGGCCGTTCGCGGCGTTCCCGTGGGATGGGAAGACCGTGGTGGTCAGGAACGAGAACCCCTCGGGCGGTTGGTCGCATGGGTTCCTGAGCCGGAGAACCCGGCTAATCACGTCATTCGGTTTTCTTTCGATCAGGCAGTTGGCGATTCGACGGGGGTCATGTACTATAGCCTTCCTTTTCAGGTCCAAGAGGGTGCAACGTATCGGTTTCAGTGCCGCTGGCGGAGTGATGGACCAGCCGTCAAGGTGTTCATCAAGTGTTATGCGGAAATGCCAAGCGAGTATCGTTTACAGAATACGCCGCCCGGCATCCTGCCCCGCAATTCATCTCCGACCAGCACAACTCAGAAAGGAGTTGGCTCGTCCCGAAGCGTACCAGCGACCACAAGCCGATACCCGGACTGGAGCCAAATGCGGGAGTGTTATCGGAGTCAGCAGAATTTGAAAGGTCCCAATAACACTTGGAATGTCCATACTGAGGACTTCACCCCACGGCACACACAGTACACGCCAACGTGGGGACGTGTCATGTTGTACGCCTATCTTGGAGCGGGCAAGGTCGAGTTTGATGACGTTGTTATTAAGATGATCATCCCCGCCTCTCCGGGCGACTCGAAGAAGGACCCCAGGCGTTCGATGGAGAGTTCCGTGACAATCAAAGAAATGGAAGAGCGGGAACGTGCATCGCGGGAGACCCCATCGGACGAGAAGAAATGAGTTCCCGAAGCCATTTCTGGAGGCACCTCTTCTGGCTTTTTTGAAGCTCTATAATTCAAAGCACGGCTTGGGGTTCATTTCCTGGACCTCGTTGATAAATGGAAGGGATGGCTGTTCCCCTATAGGAACCGATCGATGAGTAACGATTTCACGAGGGTTAGAACAGAGGGGCGATTTGGCGATTATGGCTTTGGGGATATTCCGATCAATCCTCTCATGCTGTATTACGAGGTGACCCAGGCCTGTGACCTTGTCTGCAAACACTGTCGCGCATCTGCGCAACCCCAACCTCATGCTGACGAATTGACCACCGAAATAGCGAAGCAACTCATTGATCAGGCGGCGTCGTTTCCCAGAAAGCCCAACATGGTTTTCACAGGAGGGGACCCACTGAAAAGGCAGGATCTATTTGAGTTGTTGGAGTACGCCGTAAACCGGGGGATCAACGTGGCTCTGACGCCATCCGCAACACCATTGGCAACTCGCGATGCGCTTCGACGGACACGCGATGTTGGAGTCTCTGCCCTTGGTCTGAGTCTCGATGGAGCGGACGGCCCAACGCACGATGCGTTTCGTGGTTGGGAAGGAAGTTTTGCCCGGACTCTCGAGATCCTGGCGGCTGCTCGCGACCTGGGTTTCTACATTCAGGTGAACACATCCATCACAAGGCGGAATGTGGATCAAATCGACGCAATAGCCGACCTTTTACGAACTCAGGGCGTTCACATGTGGTCCGTCTTCTTCTTGGTTCCCGTTGGTCGTGGCATCCTGGAGGAGAGAATCTCTCCGGAGGAATATGAGCGGGTTTTTGCACAATTGTGGTCCCACGCTCAGCGGCAGCCCTACGCTATCAAGACCACAGAAGCCCCTCATTACCGCCGGTTTGTTCTTGAATTGGTTCGACGAGAGAACCAGCTTGAACCTGACGGAAGTGCGGCCCATTCAGTGGTTAGACGGCTGACCACGGGTATTGGTGATGGTAAAGGGATTATGTTTGTCAGTCACATTGGTGAGATTTATCCTGCGGGCTTCTTACCCCTGATATGCGGTCGATTTCCTGAATCTTCGATTGTCGATATGTATCAAAACCATCCCGTTTTTCGGGAATTGCGCGATCCGAACGCGTTAAAAGGAAAGTGTGGCGCATGCAATTATCGCGCCGTTTGTGGGGGAAGTCGTGCCAGGGCATACGCTGTCACAGGGGACTATTTGGCGGCCGAGCCGGATTGTGTTTTCCAATCTCCGTCGGACGCTCCTCTCATCCTCCCCTATATGAAGAAATGAATGGCATTTTCTTGACAGTGGAATACGGTCGGATCGTGAGGAACTCGGTCGGTGAGGATGTCAACCGAGGACGCTCTTGGCAGGGTAGGCAGACGCTCGCGAGTCAAATCGAGACAAATTCCAAGAAAAAGGGGCCTTTTAAACGGTTTTTCTTGGGGTTCCCGTCTTGAAATTTCTCGGAAAATCGTTCTAATCATGACAAGCACGGTGCCGTTCTCGCCCGGAATTTGACGTTTCGGACGGACGAGTTTCTGTTTCGTGAACACATAGTTGGAGGTACGCGGTCTATGGCAAAGGACACGAGTGCAAAGAAACCGCTGACGAAGACACAGTTGCGTGCCGTGATCGCCGAGGCCACCGGCTTGAAAAAGGCAGATGTGGCTGCGGTGCTGGATGCGCTGACCAAGGAAATCGAAAAGGCGTTAAGCCCCCGTGGCCCAGGCGTGTTCATTCTTCCTGGGTTACTGAAGATTAAGAAGGCGAAGACGAAGCCCACTCCTGCTCGTCAGATGCCGAAGCCTGGCAAACCGGACGAGATCATCACGATCCCGGCTAAACCGGCTCGAAACATCGTTCGCGTTCGTGCACTAAAGCAACTCAAGGCGATGGTTTGATCCGGCTTGGGTGAGTTTGGTAAAACGCCACCGGGTGCTGACGAACACCGGCGAGGAATTGGGCGAGCGACGCACCGTCACTTGCGACTGTTTCCATCAGCACCAAGTAGCGTACATGTGGTGGTCGGATGGCCCCGGTGGCGTATTTGGTGACCTTGTCCGATTGTGGACTGTTGTAGCCGCTGCTACAGTAGCGTGTTCCGTTTAGGGTTTATCGCTGGGGAGTTGTTGCAACGGTACACGTGACGGCGGGCTTCAGTGGCTTGACCTCCTGGATTCGCTGGCCCGCATTGTGTCGTTAATCATCCTGTCCAAAAGCTCCATTGGCAGACCAACAACATTGCTTTCGCTCCCCTCGATAATGTACAGCCAGCCCAAGCGATCCTGGTAGCCGAAAGCTCCTGCTTTACCTTCCCAAAGGCCGGAAGCGAGATATTCCTCGATTTCCTCATCGGTCAGATGTGCCATCACCAGTCGGGTTTCGTCCACCTGGACGTTGGGTCCAGAATTCGGATAATCCCACAAGCAGACACCCGTCAGAACCGAGTGCTCTTTTCCCCGGAGAAAGCAAAGAATTCTCCGCGCGTCGTCTTCATTCAATGGTTTGCCGAGGATTGTTCCATCGCAGCTAACGACCGTGTCACAAGCGAGGATCAATCCCTCTCTGATTTTGGATGCTACGTTTGCGGCCTTTTGGTACGCCAGACGGGCAGCAAATTGTGAAGGGCTTTCGCCGCTGCAAATGCCGCATTCGGCGTGTTCATCCGGAGGGACGACGACAAACGAATAACCGGCTTCTTGCAACAATTGACGTCGACGGGGAGACCGACTGGCCAGGATGATTGGGGGTTTCGACGGGACGGACATACTTTTGAAAGAATGACATTGACTCAGACATTCCACAGCACGCACTTTAGACCCGCTTAACGGATATCATACGGTGTGGGCAAATCCAAGGCCAGGATCGCCTTGTTGACACACCGTGTGGTTATCGTAAGAAACGAGGTGTTGCGAACACAGCGGGTCTATAAGACAATGTGGGTTCAACATGGACGCTTGTTTGCGTCTGAGAAGTCCTCGCCATTTGGGGAACTGCCTTAAAAAGTTCACCCTTCTTTGGGATGCCTCGGAACACTGGTAATGTGAAGCAAGCGGTGGTTGCTATTGGCAGTTATTGTGGGGAGGAGAAAACAATGAAGATGCTCTTGAGTTCGGTGCTGATTACTGCAATTGTTGCCCTATCCCCAGCGACGGATGGTTATAGTGGCGAGGTCGCTGAGAAGCCCAATTTCATTTTCATCAATATCGACGACCTGGGATATGCCGATATTGGTCCGTTTGGATCGAAAATCAATCGAACGCCCAACCTGGACCGGATGGCCGCGGAGGGACGCAAACTGACCTCTTTTTACGCAGCCCCGGTGTGTTCGCCATCCCGGGCTGCATTGATGACGGGTAGTTATGCCAAACGGGCGTTGCCGATTCCTCATGTTCTTTTTCCCGCCAATGATGTAGGGCTGTCCCCGGCTGAGGTGACGTTGGCCGAGGTCTTGAAAGCCGCAGGATACACGACGGCCTTGATTGGAAAATGGCATCTTGGCGATCAGCCGGCGTTTCTTCCGTGTCAGCAGGGTTTCGATTATTTCTTTGGGTTACCCTACTCCAATGACATGGGGCCTGCTCAGGACGGGGTGAAAAGCAGCTTGGGGGAACCCCTGCCCCAGCCGAAGCCCGGACAACAGGGACAACCACCCCTGCCGCTGATGCGCAATAATACCGTACTCAAAAGGGTTCTTCCGGATGATCAGCAGGCCCTGGTGGAGATGTATACCGAGGAATCGGTTCGCTTCATTAAGAAGAACGCACAAAGGCCATTCTTCCTGTATTTGGCACACAATGCGGTACACTTTCCCATCTATCCTGGGAAAAAATGGGCTGGCCGATCCCCACATGGCATTTACTCCGATTGGGTGGAAGAAGTTGATTGGAGTGTAGGGCAAGTCCTTGATACGGTCCGGGAACTCGGGCTAAGTGAAAAGACGCTTGTAGTCTTTACGAGTGACAACGGTGGTACACCCCGGGCTGTGAACGCACCGTTGCGCGGCTTCAAAGGGAGTACTTGGGAAGGTGGCGTGCGGGTTCCAACAATTGTTTGGTGGCCTGGGAAGATTCCCGCCGGAACAGAATGTGACGCGATCATGGGGATGTTCGACATCTTGCCGACGTTTGCCTACCTGGCGGGTGCTGCCCTGCCACAGGAGCGAACGATTGATGGGATGAATGTCTGGGATCATTTGACAGGGAAAGCCGATAACCGACCTGCCCATGAAATCTTTTTCTACTACCGTGGTCTGAAACTAGAAGCCGTTCGCTATCTGCAGTGGAAGTATGAACTCCCGGGGGTGCGTGGCAAAGAACAAAGGGCAAGACTCTATGATTTAAAGACAGATATCGGCGAAACCACAGATGTGGCAGGGTCTCATCCGGAAATCGTGAAGAAGATTGAATCCCTCATCGAAACTGTTGGTAAAGATCTCGGCCTCGATGAGATTGGCCCAGGTTGCCGACCTTTAGGCCGCGTTGAAGATCCTCAACCGCTCATCGGGTACGATGGGAAGATTCGTACAGGTTTTGAAGCAAAAGAGTGATGACCTGTTTGAACATGTAGTTGACACTGGAACTAACCAAGGCATCGGTCGATTCCCAGGAGGTGCATTATGTCACGGGCAGTATGGCTTGTTATGTGTTTCGTGATTCTGCTGATTGGCTCGGCAATGAATGAATTGACTGCAGAGACAACTCTGTACGTCGCACCCGGTGGTAATGACTCCTGGTCGGGGCGCCTAAGAGAGGCGAAGCCCGATCGCAGTGACGGCCCATTGGCGAGTTTGATGGGCGCCCGAAATGCCATCCGTCGGCTGAAGTCGGAAGGGCAGACGGGAGCTTTTCGAGTGCTGATTGCCCCAGGCCAGTACTCAATCAAAGAGCCGCTCGTTTTGGAGCCTCAGGACAGTGGTACTGCTGACGCCCCGATTATCTACGAGGCGATGGGAAGGGAAAAGCCGCGTTTTTCAGGTGGGAGAGCCATCACGGGTTGGAAGAAACAGGACGATGGAGTTTGGGTGACCACCATTCCGGATGTGGCTGCCGGAAGATGGTATTTCGAACAGCTGTGGGTGAATGGTAGGCGGGCAACGCGCGCCCGAAGTCCCAACAAGTTCTACTATTACGTTCAAAAGAAAGTCGATGCTTATGAAGATTCGACGTCGGGCAAGGTGGTGGAAACAACCAATCGAGCATTTCAGGCAAGATCGGAAGATGTGAAACCCCTTCTGGGACTTGATCGCCAGCAGCTCAATGATGTGACGTTGGTTACATATCACTCTTGGGAGACATCTCGTTCCCGTATCGAGTCTATTGATCCACAACGATCGATTGTTACAGTGACGGCCCCTGTTCCCTGGGGATTTGCGTACTGGGGACCGAATTGTCGTTACCATTTAGAGAACTTTCGCGCTGCTTTGGATGAGCCAGGGGAATGGTTTCTCGATCGAAATGGTACGCTCTATTACAAGCCCCGGCCTGAAGAGGACATGCAGAGTGCGGTTGTGATTGCCCCGGAGACACCGGAATTCGTTGTCATTGCAGGCCGTCCTGAAGACCAATCACTGGTCCAACATGTCGTCTTTCGCGGTCTAGCTTTTGAGTACGCCCAGTACATCTTGCCACCGGAAGGACACGGCGATGGGCAGGCCGAAGTTACAATTCCAGCCGTTGTCATGCTGGATGGTGCCAAGAACGTCTCATTTGAAGAGTGCGAAATCAAACACACAGGAACCTCCGGGATCTGGTTTCGTCATGGTTGTCAGGATTGCCGCATCGAAAAATGCTGGCTCGACGATCTGGGCGGTGGTGGCGTTAAGATTGGGGAAGGTTGGGGTGTTGATTTGAGTCGGCCGGAGGTCCAAACCAAAGGAATTGTCTGTCGCAACAACATCATCCACTCGGGCGGGCGGATTCACCACGGGGCGATTGGAGTCTGGATTGGACACAGTGGCTACAACGAAGTAGTTCACAACGATATTAGCGATTTCTTTTATACAGGCGTCTCTGTGGGTTGGGTGTGGGGGTACAAAGAATCACTGGCGCATCACAATCGAATTGAATACAACCACATCCACCATCTCGGCTGGGGTGTTCTCAGCGATATGGGCGGCGTTTACACGCTGGGCGTCTCACCGGGCACGAGTATTAGCCACAACGTTGTTCACGACGTGTACTCCTACGATCGATATGGACGTGGAGGCTGGGGGTTGTACAACGACGAAGGAAGTTCCCATATCGTCCTCAGAAATAACTTGGTCTATCGGACCAAGACCGGTGGTTACCACCAGCATTACGGGCGCGAAAACCGCGTTGAAAACAACATTTTTGCGCTCAGCATGGATGGTCAGATTCAGCGATCACGGGTCGAAGGACACATTTCGTTCTTCTTTGAACGAAACATCGTATACTGGAAAAGTGGACCACTGATGGTCGCGGGACAGGTTAACGATGACAACGTGCGATTTGCGTCAAACATCTATTACAATGCGTCGGGAGAGCCGATCGATTTCCAGGGGTTGACATTGGAGCAAAGGCAGGCAAAGGGCTGGGATCAAGGTTCCCTAATTATTGACCCTCGGTTTGTTGATCCAGAGAAGGGCGATTTTCGTTTGGCTGATGATTCGGCGGTCAAACGGATTGGTTTTGTGCCGTTTGACTATTCCGAGGCTGGAGTCACTGGGGACACGGCCTGGCGTCAAGTAGCCGAGAGTTTCGTTTATCCAGATGTGGAATTTGCCCCCGAACCCCCGCCAGCCCCGCCTTTGACCATGGATGAATCTTTCGAACTCATGCCCCTGGGGCGCGAACCCAACGAGGGACAGGTTCTGAAGGAAGGCAAAGGGGACACCATCCTGGTTGTGGACGAGCGAGCGTCGAACGGACGCAAGGCACTTGTCTTTCGTGATGCCGAAGGGCTGGCACAGGCCTTCAATCCCCATTGGGTCATCAAGCCAAATCACAGGAATGGTACGACAGTCCTGCGGTTTGATGTATGGCTTGGCCAAGGAGCGGTGTTATTTCATGAGTGGCGGACCTGGGAAACAGGCCCTTATCGAGTTGGACCGTCCCTTTGGATCAAAGACGGGCAATTAACCGTCGGAGGCAAAAAGCTTACGGATGTGCCCTATGAGAAGTGGGTGACGATTGAGGTGAATTGCAAAGTGGGCACGTCCGCTGATGGGAAGTGGTCCCTTCGCATGACGCTCCCTGATGGGGAAAATAGAATTTTTGATGATCTCCCATTGGGGAACGCCGAGTTTGGTGATTTGACCTGGATTGGGTGGTGCAGCATGGCCCAACAGAAGACGGCCTTTTACTTGGACCAGGTCAAGCTTCAAAATCAACAGTGAAAAGCGCACAATTTGTCCGGCACCACGTTCCGGGATACTGCACAGATAGCACCGATTCGTCGAGATCTATTGCTGGGAAACCAGTGGAGAGTACATTCGTAGAGGATTGTGTGTGAGATAAGAGTCAAAACTGTTCGTAGCACTTGCAAAAAAGTATTGATGGGGATGGAAAGAATGACCGAACGGATTCCTGTAACACAGGCGGGTTATGAGAAGCTCTGTCAGCAATTGCGAGAATTGGAAGATCAACTGGCTGAGGTGACCAAACGCGTGGCCGCAGCACGGGAAGAGGGTGATCTGCGAGAAAATGCTGAATACCATGGTGCCCGCGAGACACAAGGGTTTATCATGGCGAAAATCAATTTTCTCCGCGACAAGATCGCGCGGTGTGAAATTGTCGATCCCTCGCGTGTACCGAGAGATCGGGTTGCTCTGGGATGCACAGTGACGGTTCGTGACCTAAACCATGGATCGGTCGAACGGTACACACTTGTCGGGGCTGGAGAAGAGGATTACGATGCTGATCGCATCCCCATTAACAGCCCCCTAGCGAAAGGGTTGCTGGGGAAACAGGTGGGCGAAATTGCCGAGGTCCAGGTCCCGGCCGGCATTCGACGCTTGGAGATTCTGGAACTTGGATACAGCGACTAGAGGAGCGTTTGCTTGCATTGAGGGATGTGTGAAGCAGGTGGTCTTTCTTGACGGGGGGCCGTTGCAATAGCGTGAGTCGGAAATCTTGCAGATTGGCCAGTTGAGTTGGGGTGTTGAGTCGCTTATCATGGGAGCGCCTGGTTGGTCTGGTAAAAGCGAGGGTATTGTGGCATTCGGGGAAGTGTCCTGGTGACGTGTCGTTTGTTGATCGGAAAGGAACAAGTCATGGTTACTCGTTGCCCGAGAAGAGATTTCCTGAAAGTATCCGCGGCCCTGATGAGTGCCCGGTTCGCAGTAAGCATTGTTCCGAGTTTTGCAGAATCTCCAAACGAAAAGACTGAATATTGCGGCTATTGGCGTTCGAGGACGGGGTGCGGCCAACATCGAAGGTGTGGCGAGTGAAAACATCGTGGCACTCTGCGACGTGGATGCCAACAACCTAAATGAGGCGGCAAAAAGCTTCCCCAAGGCCAAGCTGTATCGGGATTTTCGCCGCATGTTTGACGAAATGGCCAAAGAATTCGATGCCGTTGTCGTGAGCACGCCAGATCATACACACGCTCCCGCGGCTGCAGCGGCAATGAAGCTTGGTAAGGACTGCTATTGTGAAAAGCCCCTGACCCATTGTGTCTATGAGACGCGATATCTCACCGATTTGGCTGTTCGGAACAAACTGGTGACACAATTGGGAACGCAGATTCACGCGGGGGACAACTATCGTCGCGTGGTGGAGTTGGTTAAGGCTGGTGTGATAGGTCCGATTCGGGAAGTTCACGTGTGGAGTGCTGCAAGTTACAGCGGAGGAGATCGGCCCAAGGATACGCCGCCAGTACCCCCCTATCTCGATTGGGACCTGTGGATTGGGCCAGCACCTTATCGGCCATACCATCCCGTCTACGTCCCGGGACGTTGGCGGGGCTGGAAAGACTTTGGAAACGGTGGGCTTGGTGACTTTTTCTGCCATTATAGCGATCTGGTATTTTGGGCCCTGGATTTGAAGTATCCGACATCCGTGGAAGCAGAAGGGCCAGAACCCCATCCCGAAAGCACGCCACCTTGGTTGATTGTTCGCTATGAGTTCCCGGCCCGAGGCGACCTGCCGCCCGTTAATTTCACATGGTATGACGGGGGAAAAAGGCCGCCCCTGCAAGCTGAGGCCAAGCTCCCTGATTGGGGTTCCGCGGTGCTGTTTGTTGGGGAAAAGGGCATGTTGCTGGCTGACTATGGACGCAGAATGCTCTGGCCGGAAGAAAAGTTTGCCGACCTGGAACCACCACCCCAGACAATCCCGCCGTCGATTGGACACCACCAGGAATGGATTCAGGCGTGCAAGACCAGGGGCACGACGACATGCCGCTTTGAATACTCAGGGCCGTTAACCGAGGCGGCCTTGCTGGGAACCGTGGCCTTCCGGGTTGGCCAAAAGATTCAGTGGGACGCGGCCAATCTAAAGGCCGTGAATTGCCCCGAAGCTGACCCATGGATCAACCGACCTTATCGTGAGGGTTGGAGCCTTTGATGATAGTACAGCAGAACGGTATCTTGTGGGCTGTTCTCTGGCTCGTGTCTTGTTCAGCTGGCGTATCGACGGCAGGGATAGCCGGCGCGGACGATGGGAGTTCTGAAAAACTCGGGACGGCGAAAACAGCCGACACCGTAACGTACCGCGCAACGGCCGAGTACGACTCGCGCACCATGCATGGTTGGCAACTAATGGTCGCCCCGGACCTGCTGACGGATACAAGACTGGCGGACCGGGTTTTCGCTGAGTTGGAGCGCCAGCTTGTGGCCATCAGTCAAGTGGTTCCGCCGGAGCCGTTAGCAAAGTTGCGGAAAATCACGATTTGGGTGGAAAAAGAAGAGGGACATCACCCTTGCATGGCTTATCACCCTGACCGGCGATGGCTCATTGAGCACGATATGAATCCAGACAAAGCGCGGTGCGTCGAAATTGCGAACGCACGAAACTTTATTGGTTGGACAAAAGACCAACCATGGATGGTCCTGCATGAACTGGCCCACGGGTACCATGACCAATTCCTTCCAGGGGGATATGGAAATAGGGAACTGCGAGAACGATTCGAGAGAGCAAAAGCACAAGGCAAGTATGAAAAGGTGGCCTATGTGAGGGGAGGTGAAAAGCGGGCTTATGCCTTGAACAATCCGATGGAGTTCTTCGCAGAAAACAGTGAAGCCCTTTTTGGCCGTAATGACTTTTTCCCCTTCAATCGGGCTGATCTCGAGAGTTTTGATCCCGAGACCTTTGCCCTCTTGTGCAAACTGTGGGAACTTCCGGCAGACAAACCATGTGCGGATGAGAATGCGGTTAGCCGGTAGGGTGGTTTCCCATTGAATTGGCTTTCGTGACAACTCGAACGTTCTTCGGAACGGTTTGACGATGGGTGCATGGTCGGCGGCTTGGCGACTGATCGATCGCATATTGTCTCCCCGTGCCGGTGCGGTGTTTGGCGGAAGCCCGCATTGCCGGATAAAGATCCGGATTCTGGGTAACGTGAATGATGTTTAATAACTGGGGTATATAGGGAAAAGCGTAAGTTGCGTTGTTTTGTTCGGTGGCGTGACGTGGTAAAGATATCGAAATGTTAGGTGTTTCGTGTCCTGGTTCAACTTGGTAGGACGATATTAACGAAAAGATGGAATACCGGAATCACGACAATTGTTTTGGGTAGGCATCGTGCCTTCGGCTTGGTGTTTTCTGCAACCCACCGTCTAAGTTCGTCATGGCCCGTCCTTTTTTCACAACAGTGGTTGAGAATATGGTATCGAAAACAAGACCGTTCCGATGGGTTTTGATTGGTTTGGGCATTTGGAGCATGGCGGTCGCTGCGTTGGCATTGCCGCCGGCGGACAAGCTCTTCCCAGAAACGACGCGGGGTTTCCTCGCTGTCCGCGATATTGTTGACTTGAGGGAACACTTTGACCAAACGCAGATCGGCCAATTGGTGAAGGACCCAGCGCTCAAGCCGTTCATCGAGGACCTTCGTCTGCAAATTAGAGACCGTTTAGCAGGCACACAGGACGAACTCGGCATCACGCTCGACGATGTGGCTGGTGTGGCCACGGGCGAAGTCGCTGTGGGTTTGGTTTTCACTGACGATGCCGAGCGCCCTACCCTGGCCGCCATGGTATCCATCAAAGGAAAAGACAAGGAAGCCCAGGAGCTTATGGACCGGGTTTCTAAAGAGATCACCAAACAGAAAGGGACTGTGGCGAAGAGCGTTGTCGATGGCAAGGAGGTCTGGTCCCTTAAACTGCCGGAAAACACCGAAACAGGCCGCTCCCGTGAGTTTTTCCACTATCGTGACGATGAAGTCTTGCTGGCTGCGAACAATAAAGAAACCCTCGTCTTCATGTTGGGACAATTGCAGAATGCAGGGAAGACTTCGCTGGCGGATGTCCGCGCCTATCAGGAGATTGTGAAACGGTGTGACCAGGATGCTGGTGACAATAAACCACATATTCGTTGGTTTATTGAACCGTTTGGGTACGGCGCTGCCATTCGCAGCGCGATACCGCCGGAACAGCGTCGTCGTCAACGACAGTTGGCCGAAAGCCTGAAGAAGGCGGGATTCTCCGTACTGCAAGGAATGGGGGGCACGGTGAGCTTTGCCTCGGAAGGTTACGAACTGGTTCACCGGACGTTCGTTTACGCACCGGGACCTTTTGAGAAATCAGCGAAAGTCTTGAGTTTTCCAAACAACACGGAGTTTAATCCCCCGAGTTTTATTCCGCGCGATCTGGCGACGCTGAGCATCGGATACTGCAACATCCTTCAGGGGTTTGACAACATCGGTCCGATTTTCGATCAGACGGTTGGCGAAGGCGAGGAAGGTGTTTGGGCTGACGTGCTGGCGAGCCTGAAGGAGGACCCCAACGGACCGCAGATCGACTTGAGAAACGAGTTCTTCGCCCATTTTGGAGAAAAGGTGAGCATCATTTCCGCATATCAGTTGCCGATCACAACGACCAGCGAGCGGATGCTGATCGCGATCGAGGTCAAGGACGATAAGGCTGCCGGGCAGGGTTTGGACAAGATGTTTCAGTACGAGGAACGCTTCCGAAAGAGGGAGTACAAGGGCCGGACGATCTGGGAGGGGCTGCCTGAGGAGAAACCCAAGGTTCCCAAGATAGAACTTGGTGGCGTTCCCGGAGTTGGGGCGACAGAACGTGCTGAGGAGGAAGCATCCCAACCGCTGTTCCCCAATGCGTCTTTGACTGTGGACCGAGGCTATCTCCTCATCGCGTCCCATTATGAGTACTTGACGCAAATCCTGGATCTGGAGGATGAACGGGAATCCGTGAAAAGGAACCCTGCTTTCCTGGAGGTCATGGAGGCTATCGAAAAGGCAGGTGGAAAAACAGCCTGCTGGCGGTTCTTCTCGATGACGGATGAGGAATACAGGGCGACCTATGAACTCATTCGGCAGGGCAAGATGCCGGAGAGCGAGACAATGCTGGGGCGTGTCTTGAACGCCATCCTTGCTCCTCCGGAGAAAGGCACGACCCGAAAACAGCGAATCGACGGTAGTAAACTCCCCGATTATGAAATCGTCCGCCGCCATCTGGGACCAGCGGGGCTTTTCGCCGTCACGGAGGACAATGGTTGGTTTCTGAAGGGTTTCACATTGCCAAAGAAATGATTATGATTGCGGCATCAGAGGGAGAAGACGACTCTCCCCATTGGCGATTCAGGGCAATCCAGGCCGGGTTCAGGCAACCATGATTCTTAGCCCCATCTACGTGCTGCTCCTGGGGGTGGCACTTGTTATTGTGCTTATTGTCGTGTTCCGGGTGAATGCCTTCTTGGCGTTGATCACGGCGGCTTTCGTGGTCAGCCTCCTTTCCCCTGGGCCGTGGAATGAAAAAATCGGTCGGGTTGCCATCGAGTTTGGCGCAACGGCGGGCAAGATCGGGGTCATGATTGCGCTTGCCGCCGTGATTGGCAAATGTCTGATGGATAGTGGCTCTGCTGACCGGATTGTGCGGACGTGCCTCCGGCTGATCGGGGAATCCCGCGCCCCGATCGCCCTCATGACAAGTGGTTTTGTTCTCTCGATTCCAGTTTTTTTTGACACGGTCTTCTATTTGTTGGTGCCTTTAGCCCGTTCGCTTTGCCGTGTCACAAAAGCCCACTATTCCCTATCGATTCTGGCGATTGGTGCGGGCGCAGCCCTCACGCACACACTGGTCCCCCCTACACCTGGGCCTTTGGCAGTGGCGGGGACGCTGGGTGTAGAAGTCGGCCACATGATTCTGATCGGCGTCCTCGTAGCATTTCCGGCGGCTGTCTTGGTCTATCCTCTCATCAAACTGCTGGACTGGATAATGCCGCTCCCCGTTCGGCCATATGTTGGTGAAATGGGGACGCCCGCACCCGAGGAGGCAGATCTACCACCTTTTTGGCTGGCGGTGGCGCCTGTGATTCTCCCGGTCCTGTTGATATCCGCAAATACGGTCATGAACGTCGTTGTCAAAAGTTATCCGGGTTGGCAGGGTGTTGCGAGCCTAACGGGTGTGATCGGAGATCCTAACGCAGCGCTTTTCTTAGCGGCATTAGTTGCCATGGGAACAGTGGCCTGGAAGCGTCGCCTGTCGTTGAACGCCCTGGGACGATTGACTGAAGAGGCCCTAATGAGTGCGGGTGTCATCATCTTGATTACGTCGGCGGGAGGTGCCTTCGGCGCCATGCTGAGGCAGACCGGCATCAGTGAAGAAATCAAGATGTTTGTGGGATCGCAGGCCAGCGCAGGAGGTATCCTTCTTTTGTTGATGAGTTTCCTCATTGCCGCAGTGATGAAAACGGCTCAGGGGTCCAGCACTGTTGCTATGTTGACGACAGCGGCCATCATGGCAGCGCTATTCGACACACCCGGATCACTCGCTGTCCATCTTCAGTGCCATCCGGTTTATATGGCCTTGGCCATTGGGGCCGGATCGCTCGTCTTCTGCTGGATGAACGATAGTGGGTTCTGGGTGGTTGCGCGAATGAGCGTTTGGTCGGAGCTTGAAGGACTCAAACTGTGGACGGTGACTGCTGCTGCCGCGGGTTTGGCGGCTTTCATTGTCACAGTTGTCTACGCATTATTACTACCCGGCGCGTTCGGCTGAAATCGGTCGTGTGACGAATCAATAGTTGGTCACAACAAGCCCAATCAAATGATTGGCGTGACATCAAGATTTCTTTCCTGAAACACGCCCCGTGGCCGTTTCGATCTTCGCCCAGAAGGGGTGCTGCCGGTCGCCCCGTCGTCGAACATCTTCAAGAAGAACCTCGATATCTGGCTGGATATCCCGGGTATCCAACCTCTGGGCGTTGATCGTCACATTGAGACGTTTGTCGAAGTCCACGAACTCAGGCCCCAGACCAACCACAGTTCGTGCGGAACCGACCTGGAGAATGAGTGTGTTCTGGGAAGGAATTCGGCCTCGCACGACCAATGGTGTCGGATTACGAGGGGGCCAGCTTGTCGGTGGGGTGATAACGGCAGGCGGCATGTCGAGAAGCTCGATATACCAAAAGAAATTGTCGAACACGCGCATAGATCGAGCCGTAAAATCGGCGGCGGCGGGGTCCCTTTGCTGGTAAGACATCCACTCAAAGAGACGGAGGATCTCATCTGAGAAGGGATCACGACCTCGTCCCATATACTCGGCCACAGTGACGTTGAAACCTCGATTGAGATAACGATCAAGATCACGCGCGTTATCGGACATCAATGTGCCGTCTAACTCCCCCTGCACGATGTAGAAGGGAACGTGAGCGGCGTTTTCCCAGTAGTAGGTGCAGTATTTGTCGGATCGCCCTGAGATGACAATCACACCAGCCCAGAGGCTGGGATGGGCGAGGCCTATATCCCATGCAGCATCCCCGCCCGAAAAATGGCCCGTCAAGAAAACCCGATCGGTGTCAATCGAAAACCGCTGAAATGCGTCTCGAAGAGCAGCGAGGACCATTCCGTGCTCTCGCGCTGAGTACTGGTAATTAACTTGCTGATCCTGAGTCCACTGAGGGGCAATAACAATGTATCCGTAGCGTCCGGCTTGACCGATTCGGTTTCCCGCGTTATCAAACTCTCCTGCCCACCAATCAATCTGCTGTTCCGGGGTCGTTTGCAGCCCGTGAAGCGTTACGACGGTCGGATACTTTCGCAGCGGATGGTATTCGGGCGGCAATTGGACGAGGTACCGCGCCGGTGGTTCTTTGCTGTCCCATGTCACTGCGATTTCAAAGAATCCTGATTTCTGGGGTAATTCCTCGGGTAGAGGCTTTGGGGGACGCATGTGCGCCACAATCCCAGCCGCGTAGCGCGCGGTCGCCCCCTCCTCGCTTCGAAGGCGCTCGATAATTTCCTGCCGCTTCAGCACCTGATCCTCGTTGAGGTAGTCCAAGATGAGGCCGCGCACGCGGTAAAGGGAAAGTGCAACGGGCAAACGCCGGAGAGCCGAATCGGCCCCCAGAAACCATCCGCTGATAGCCAAGGCCACACGCTCTTCCGGTAGAAGTGACTGGTCGTCAGCCAATTGTCCAAATGCAGCCAGCCGGGGCAGTGTGTCCGGAGTTAAGTCCGCTGCAATCTCTTTGAATATTTCGGAACACAGTTGCCTGGTCGGTGTTTCATCAATGCTCTGGATCAGTGAATCTAGTTTCGATAACAGATCCTGGGCCAGGGTGTATTTCTTTTCGTACTCTCCCAGAAGTTCTTTGACCTCCTGGAGAATCTCGCCTGCAATCCCCTCGGTGGGAAACTTTTGGAGCAGCGTATGAACGGTCTGGTACTGACCAGCCTTCTGCCGCATCCGGAGTTCTTCCACCAGACGCCTGGCTGAGAGTTGCTTGAGTGCCCTTACCGATTGCTGGAGGTCGTTTTTCTGAGTGTCCGAAAGATCTGGACTTTGGAGAATCGCTTCCAATTCACGCAAGGCGTCCTCGTATCGTCCCATCTGAATCAGAAAACGGGCAATGCGTTTTCGAGTTTCAACGTCGGGCGTCCCCCCGGCTGCTTGCAGAAGGACTTTATGCAAGGTCTCCTTGGGAAGGCTCGTCGTTGCCAGTCGCATGTCCCAAACATGGGAAATGCCCTGAACACGGGTGAACTGTGGAGTTAGTTCTGTGATCCCTTGAATGACATCGAGTTTGCCCCGGTTCGTCATCATCGTGAAAATGCGACGCCCGTATTCGTCGAATGGGGTGACACGTGTGGGTAACCCAACACTGGCGATGGCCGTCCCCTGCTCTGCCACTGGTTGCCGAAGACGAAAACGTTCAACGATTTCGGGAGTGCTTCCAGGCCGAATTTCACGGATCTGTCTTTTCGATAGGAACGTTCGCCGAAGGTCATCATCAACAAAGAGAATAAGGGGAATAGGGCCTCCGCCTTCGGGATCGGTCATGCGCGGAATATCCACAAGGCCACTAACAACGCCGATTTTGCCTTTCAGGATGCGGCCATCTCGGAGCACAACCTCTTCTGCCTCGGCAAGGTCCGCGATCTGGATGACCAAACACGACACCATCCCGATTGAAAGCAAGAGACGATAGCAGAGAACAGCACGTCGGCAAAACATGGTGCTGAGTTCCTCGTTATGGGACTGAGGGGGGATGCGAATACACATCATTCTCAATCCTATTATCTGGGAGAACGGCGAGCTTCAAAACGCGGTACGAGGATTACCGAACAAAATGTGCAAAGGGGGACGATTTGCGCGATTATGCGGAAATGAGAAAATAGGGAAACGGTAGTCTTGTGGAAAAGCTGACAAGGACATTTGCTTTTCTCGACGGCAGTTCTAGCTCGGCTTCCGATTTGAATGGGTCTGTTGGGAACGTAATGATGCGATTGACAATTCTGGGAATTCTGACAAGCCTTTTTGTGCTTTGTGTGGCGGCCTTGGCAACTGTATTAACGCTTGCAGTCATTGTGGCAGGGATGGGGGATCAGGCTGCTGCCGTGGTTCTTCGGTATATCGGGCTTGGGATCGGTGCGATTTTGATAATAGACACGGTCGTTCTGTTCCTCTATTTAGTTTTTTTGGTGGCAACGACAGAACTATTGTTGAAACAGGTGAATGAGGCGGCAACGGTACCGACTGACCAAGCGGACCAACCATCGAGCGAGGAAGGGAGCCTGTCCGAATCCGAATGGGAAGAGACGACAGAATAGGTCAAATCCTCGACTTGCTGGTAAGCTGATTCTCTTGCTTAAGCCGCTCTTCGGGGGCGAATCTTGGCCGCTGCAGAACCTATCGGTGGGTTTGCGGCCGCTTGGTCTTGCTCGTCGTGGCGACTTGCTTGCGAGCCTCGCAGCGCTGGGATAGATTGGTCCTCCGTTTCGGGAGTCGGCAATGTGTTTTCAATCGCCACACCTTTCAGGATCTCGTGGAGATTGGCTTCCCACTCGCCAGTCTGCTTTGCCGCGTGGAGCAAGCCTGAGATCCATCTCAGGAATCCCGGCATCAGCAAGGCAATGATGAGGCAAAAGGCCATGCCAAATGTGAGAACACGTCCCAGGCTTTCCAAACCCCGATGCGGTGAAGCCATCAAGGCCCCGAAGCCAACTAAAGTGGTGAGACTGTTGATCGTCACGGCCGTAAGTGTGGCGTTCTCTGGCATCCGATAACGTCGCCCCTGGCGGCGAAAATCATGCAGAATGTGAACGCCATCGTCGATTCCAATCCCCAGGATGAGCGGCAGGGTGATCATATTGGCGGGGTTGAGTGGGAGGTCGAACCAGCCCATCAAGCCGAAAAGAGACAACATTCCCAAGATAAGTGGAACCAAAGAAAGAAGGACGTCCTTCACACTTCGAAAGTCGATGTAGAGGGTGATCAGAATTGCTATAAAGGCATAGATCGCTGCTTCGATGTAGGCGCGATTCATCTGGTGACAGGCCTCATAAATTTGAATGGGATTGCCCGTCGCTTCAGGATCAATGCTTCGGACATCAGCCACAAACTGTCGCATCGTTTGCGGTTCCCAAAAGTCTCCCTTGCAGTACACCTGTAAGAGGTGCCGACCGTGCTTACCGACAAACCGCTCGACGAGTGGTTGCGGAAGGTCGTTCAGTTCCGGGGGAGTTGGATTTTCCGTCAAGAGCAGGAGATCAGCTAACGAGGATAACGTCTGATTCTGGACAGCGTGCGAGAGGTGCGACAATCGACTTTGGTATTCCTCCTCCGGCAAACCGCGAATGATATTTCGAAGGTGGTCAATCATCATCTGGAGTTGGGCATTCTGGGGGGAAGGTTGACTCTGCAAAGTTGCCTGAAGTCTGATAAGGGCCCCATCCAGGAGAGGACGGGGCGGCACGCTGGCATTCAAACATGACCAATCCCTGAGTTCCGTGCCCAGCTGTTGGATGACCGTCGTTTTCTCGTCCACATTGTCGGGCAAGACGGAAACGAGATCCTCAACGTGGTCAACTGTGGGAAGCTTGAGGAATGCGGCTTTACGGCGTTTGGCCTCCTCGATGTCATTTGCGATCGAGAGTGCGAAATAACTGCTTCGACTCATGTGTTCTACGAGCTTGTTCTGGTTCTCGACGCTTTCGAGACCCGTCGGCTGGAGATGCAACAGGTTGTAGTCGTAACGGAGATGAGGAATTCCCAGCGCCAGAATGGCAACCACGGCTCCAACAGCGATGGTGATCGCTCTTGGGAAAAACGCCACCGGACGAAACCAAGGCGTAAGATCGAGAAGAGCGGACTTCTGCGAGCGAAGGCCATCGCGTTCGATCAGACAGAGAAAGGCGGGAAGGACCGTCATATCGGCGAGCCAGCAAAGGAGGATGCCTCCGCCAGCGATAATCCCCAGTTCTGCCACACCGAGGAAATCAGTCAAAGCCCCAGCAAAGAAGGCGACTGCTGTCGTCAAAGCACCCGTGGCAATACCCGGCCCAACGGTTTCTGCCGTTTCAATAAGGGCCTGGCGAACATTGGGTTGCTGCCGTTTTCTATCCAGGTAATGGGCGACAAAATGGACGCCATAATCGCCAAGGCCGATGAGCATGGCGCCAAAAGCGCTCGTAAGGATGTTGAGATGTCCAACCGCAAGGACGACATAACCAACGGCCCAACTGACTCCCGTGACAAGGGATAAAGTAACAGCTGTGGGATAGCGGACTCCTCCAAAACCTGCAAAAAACACAAGGATGACCCCCCCGAGAGACAGGATGGCCACCATGGCAGACGAGCTACTGGCCCTCATTTCATCGTATTCAAGAATCGGTAGTCCGGTCGAACCGATGGACAAACTTGGGTATCGCCGAGCGACATCGGCTGTGATTTCTCGAAGTCGGTGGATATGGGTCGCAAAGCGCGTGAATTGTCCACTTCGATCCGGGGTAAAACGTAAGGTTACCAGGCCAAGGCGGCCATCGCCGGAAAAAAACATCTCTCCAGATGAAGCGCAAGATTCCTGTGGATTTAAGAAAGCATTCGTTGCCTCTAGTGTTGTCAAACCTGACGGGGACTTATTGGCCGCGAACTGTTCAAAGATCTTGTTTGCAAGCTGGTCTGGTTGGCTGGTCAGACAAGCAGCCAAGTATTGAGTAACTTGAGCGATTTGAACGACCGCTTGCGGCGGAAGATGCCCGGCCGGGTTTGCTGAAAGCGCGGCAGCCATCTGAAGACACATATGGGCTGGCTGCAAGGTTGGAGCTATTTGCGCCAAACCGGTTTTTAATTGACGAATACCTGTGAGGATCTGGTGAAGCTGCTCCGGGGAAAGATAGTAAAGCCCTTTTCTCTTAAGATTTGTCCGATCGACTCGTTCCAAAACAGATTCGAAATACCGAGGTTCCGCACGAAAAGCTTCCGCCAGTTCTTCCAGGGCTGGCCGAATCGCGTCAGGATGAGGCCCCTCAACCACGACATAAACGTCTTCCTGGTCAGAGAACTCATTGACGTAGGCGAGCCATCGGCGGTGGTATTCGTTCTTGGGGTTGAGAAGGTCTGCACGACTCGTGTGGACCTGAATGAAGCTGATGCCAGAATAAATGGCAACTGCTGCGGCAAGAATACCAAACCCCACGGTGACCATAGGGCGGACTGTCGCCACAGTCACCAAGGCTCGGGAAAAACTTGCAAGTAAATTTTTTCCTGCACGGGGCATCCGTGACCCCTAAAATGCTGTTATCCGTTCTCTTGCAAACTGACACCTCATGCTGAGGGTGTCATGGTAGCAGAAAGTATCTCCTTGTGACAAGACTGATCAAATTGAAGAGAGTGTGTACATTTCGTGGAGTTAAAGCATTGTGGCGTGCCGGAGTGACACGGCAAGGTTGCCTAGTTTCACATTTTCGGGGGTTGAACATTTTGCGGGATTTGGGCCAGCCATTTCGTGGTGGTAATTGATCGCCGTCTTGGATGTGAAGGCTTTAGCCTGGGTCCGTAGAGGCAATTCATGAATTGCCCCACCTTTTTTGACACGGAGTGACGGGGGCTTCCTGTAAAGGTATTTGGTTTTGGTTTCGGTGTGTTTGTTTTGCCACGGCCTTTTGTTACGATGATGGGCAACGCGGATTCCTGAACAGAATATCAAAACTTCGATGACGGTCGTTTTGCGAAACGGGAGTCGGTTATGGCCTCTGCGCGATCCTATTTAACTCGCCGCGCTTTCCTCGGTGGGTCGGCTGCGTTGCTTTTACTCCCAAGGGCAGGTGTCTTCGCTGAGCCTGGAGAAATACCAATCCGAGCCATCACCAGGGGACCAGCGTTTCATTGGTTTGGCTACTATGACAAGCTTCAGTTTGACCCGACGGATCGGTATGTGTTGGGAATGGAGGTGCAATTCGAACACAGATCACCCACAGCTCAGGACGTCATTGATATTGGAATGATCGATTTGGCCGATGGTGACCGTTGGATTGCTCTTGGTGAAACGACAGCGTGGTGCTGGCAACAGGGGTGCATGTTGCAGTGGCGACCGAATTCGCCAACGGAGATTGTGTACAACGATCGGGAAGGCGACCATTATGTCTGCCGAATTCAGGATGTTGTGACCGGGACTAAAAGGACGGTTTCTTCGCCGATTTATGCCATCGCGCCCGACGGAAAAACTGCCGTTTCTCCTGACTTTCGTCGGCTCAGCGACTTACGGCCAGGGTACGGCTACAACGGATTTCCTGATCCATTTGCCCACGAACGCGCGCCGGAAAAGACCGGTATTTGGCGGGTGAACTTAGATTCAGACAGGTCTGATCTCATCATTTCGTTCGCCCAGGCTGCGGGGATCGATTGGCCGTATGGGGGCTTTGGCGAGTCATTCCACTGGTTCAATCATCTGCTTGTCAATCCGACGGGAACAAGGTTCGTATTCTTGCATCGCTGGAAACAACCCGGGGCAAAGAGCTGGTTAACGCGGATGTCCTCGGCGCGACTCGATGGAAGTGACCTCAGGGTTTTGATCGGGTCGGGCTACGTGTCTCATTTCATCTGGCGTGATGAATCTCACGTGTTGGCCTATTCCAAGCGAAACCCAGACGACCAATGGGGGTTTTACCTGTACGAAGATGTCCCCGGTGGTCGGGTTGAGCAGGTTGGAGTGGGTGTGATGGGACCTGGCGACGGACACTGCAATTACCTGCCGGGGAATGAGTGGATCGTCTGTGATACCTACCCAGACAAGAACCATTTGCAGCATGTTTATCTTTATCATGTGCCGTCGAATCGACGGATCGAACTAGCGGCCCTCCTTTCACCACCAGAGTATACAGGGGAATGGCGGTGCGATACGCACCCGCGGGTGAGCCGAACCGGCAAGTTTATAACAGTTGATTCACCTCATGAAAAAGGGCGGCAGATCTATCTGATCGACGTCTCAAAGATTGTCGGTTAGTCAAGATGGTATGGAATGCCCTCGGACAAGCAGCGATGAGCATCAAACCATGATGAGATGTCCTGGGGGGATTTGTATTTATTCTTCCTGCAAATCTTCGGGCTGGATCAGCTTGTGTTGAAGGAGACGACGGTAAAGCCTGGGACGGGAAAGACCAAGCATTTTGGCTGCCCGAGTCTTGTTCCCGCGTGCCCGTTGCAGAGCACGAAGCAAAAGCTCTTTTTCAACTTCGGCCAAGAACTCGGGGAGTGAAATCTTTTCCGGATCGCGCAATAACCGCATTTTGCGCTCCATTGACCAGCGTATTTCGCGCGGAAGGGCGTCAACATTAATCACGGGCTGGACCGTTGTCTGATAAGCGCGATCAATGACCCATGTCAATTCCTCGAGATTGCGAGGCCAGTCGTATTGGACGAATAGATCCAATACTTCTCTAGAAAACCCAAGGACTTGTTTCGGTCCTTTTCTGTTGAGGTCTTCAAGGACTGCCTGAGCCACAAGGGGAATGTCGTCCCGTCGTTCGCGCAGTGATGGTACGACGATGGTGAAATGGGTCGCGAGTTGGAAGAGTTGGGGGAGAAACGTCCCCTTCTCAACCAGTTGATCGAGGGGCTGGTCGCACGTCGATAGGATTCGGTATGTGCGGGATTTTGAGCTGAGAATCTCGCACAGGACTTCCTGAGAAACCCCAGGAAGGCGATCCACATTCTCGAGCAACAAAGTATGAGGATATTCGGGTGGCGGAACCGGCGCTGAGTCGAAAGCGTGAATCGTCATTCTCAAGATTCCCGGATCGAGTTCATCGCACGGCAATGGGATGAGACATTGTTGCGGATGCGGGTTCGAACCATAATAGATCGACCTGGCAAGAGCGACCCCCCCACCTCCCGGCGGTGCAAGGAGACACACGTTGCAGGTGACCTTCGTTGCAGCCTCCATTTGCTGACGAAGGCGACGAACCACCGGAGTTGATCCCACAAGAATAGGCAACCATCCTGCGGAATGGGCGGTACTCCAGTTTTGCCTTAATTCTTCGTGAAGCTGAAATGCCTCACGGGCGTCAGCCTCCGAGTGCGATTGTTCTATGCTTGCTGCGCTTTCGAACAACTGTGCAGGTTCCAGAGAGTCCGGTAAATCCTGGTGGCTCACAACTGCAAGAATACCGACGGGCCCGGAATGCGTCGAGAACGTCAAAAACCTTGCCCGCCGCCTTTTCAATTGCCCCGTCGGTTGAAGGCACATGACAATCCCGATGTTTTCACCGGATTCCATTGTGCCTGGTGGAGGGCACAAACCGGCAGCGAGCGCGTCGCCCGGGTCAAGATTAGCTCCGCTATGGAAAGCGCACCGTCGATCAAGAATGTCGTCCCTGCTGCATCCCAGCCACTCAAGGCAAGCGCGGTTACAGTAGCGAATGGACCAGTGCCGATCGACGAAGTAGATGGGCTGCTCGATGCGATCAAAGATGCGAGCCATGTTTCGTGGCGATCCCTTTTCCGACATGGAGCAGATTCCTTCATGGTTGTGACTTTTGAGTCGTCTTGTGCGAAAAAGACTGATCACGGCGAGGATTAAGCGTATTATGACCCGGCGAAATAGACCTGTCACGTTTAGAGACTCGCGGCTCGTGTGTTTCTCACAGAAGTCTTGGATATGGTACAGATGCGCTGAAACACAGATCTCCGGAGTTTTGCGGACACTTCCGAACACGAAACCAGTGTAAAATAGGAGGATGCTGTTGGCTGGTGCCATCTTGGGCGCTCACTGGTGATAAGACAGTTTACGGTGCAGTGAAGAAGCCGGGTAAGGGTATCTGTATGACTGGTTGCGAGGGAATGGCTTTTCGCGAAGGTGAGATCGGTGACGTGGTGGTCCGGCGTCTCAAGCGTTACTGCGATGCAAGGGGATGGCTGGTGGAACTTTTCCGCCATGACGAGATCGCCGAGATTCACTACCCCGTCATGTCTTACGCCAGCGAAACATTACCCGGAGTCGCACGCGGCCCACATGAGCACAAGGATCAGACAGATTTCTTTGCCTTTATCGGACCGGGCGATTTTAAGCTCTATCTGTGGGACATGCGCCGGGATTCGCCGACGTTCGGGTTTCGCCAGACACTCATCGTAGGGGAATCTCAACCAACATCGGTCCTCATCCCACCTGGCGTGGTTCATGCATACAAGAACATCTCGGACAAACCGGGGTTGGTCTTCAATGCGCCAAACCGATTGTATGCGGGATGGGGTAAGAGGGAACCGGTGGACGAAACACGTTACGAAGAGCTGGCCAATTCCCCTTTTCATCTTGATTAACCCGGCCCTGCAGGGAAATGATAAGCAGCCTTGCCTCACGGCAATTCTGGGATTCCCAGATCGGCTGGTGTCTGAAAATCGTGGTTCAGATTGTGACCGGTTGGACCAATTGTCTCGAGGGACCAGCGGTACGCCTGGGGGCCAATCAGGTCTCCGGGACGTTCGAAGTATTGAGACATCTGCTTGAAGTCCAACTCCGCGATGCCGCGATTTGCCAGTTCGAGTGTCGCCTTTGGCCGTGCAAGGTTTCGCGAGATCATGAGCACCCAGTATTGACCAGGTTGAGGCAGCACCAGATTGTAACTTCCATCTTCTGTGACTTTTACCCATGCTGCTCCCAACTCAGCAAGCCTTTGGCGGTTGACTTGGCCAGCGGCAGTCTCACTATCCCAGGGGCGCAGACCTTCTATCGGGATTGCACGGTCCGGAGTCGTGTGTGAGGGAAGAACGATAACGACGGCCCCGCCATCGGGAATCGGTAGTCCGTTTGGACGCCCATAACGAATTTGGCCCGCCAACAACACCGGCGTGGTTCCTTCAGCGGGTTTATTCTGGGGTTTCGTTGGAACTGACTGCCCGCGATTTGCCAGCCAGCCCAGGCAGAAGAAGCAAATAGCCGTCACAATGAGAAGCAAATAATACCACCGAATTCGCCTTCGCGACACAATGATGCCATCGAGATTGGCTGGTGGGATCTCTCGATCGGAACACAGACTCGGATCTCGTGTGGCCTCGGGCAATGGCGGCGAGACTAGACCACCATCCCTGATGTGGGAAACAGGGTCTGGAGGCTCCGGAGTTCTAATATCGGGCGGTTTCGATTTCACTTCTGCACGGCGGGCTTCAGAGCCTTAACGGCAAACAGATGACTCAATGTCCGAACAAGCAACAACCCGTCCGCGGCTGCGGGCGTTGCGTGTGTCGCCTCTCCAAACTCGTACTTCCCCAATACCTGATACTTCTCCCCTGTTGAAAGAACGACCATACTTCCCGACCGGGAAAGACAGTATAACTTTCCCCCGAGTACTAACGGAGAACTAAAGTATTCGCCCGGAATGCGCTCCTTCCAAATGATATCGCCGTTCTCCAGACGCTGGCAAATGACGATGCCCTTGTCGAACAGAAGATACAGGAGACCTTTGTAAGCGACCGGCGTCGTCACGTAAGGCAGGGAGCCGCGGATTTCATAATGAATCGCTGGCTTGCGGCCGTTTTCTGGAATGCCTGCGCGAATAACAAACATTTCTCGCCCGATGCCCCCCTCACCAGAGCTGGCCACGATCAAGTCACCAGCAACCAGAGGTGATCCTACAGTTCGGTTGTGAAATACGGGCAATTCCCACAACGGGTTCCCGGATTGTGGATCCAAACTGGCGACACCATGCGCCCAACTTGTAAGGATGAGTTGATCTTTTGCTCCCGGAAGCGAAAGAATTGTTGGCGTGGAATAGGCGGCCTTTTCGCTTTTGCGGGGTGTCTTCCACCGGACCTCGCCTGTTGCGCAATCCAGGGCTATGATGAAACTCTCACCGTCCTGTTCATTGGGAAGAATAACCGTGTCGCCATACACGATCGGCGATGCCCCAAAGCCGTGTTGCGACACAAACGGGCCCAGGTCTTTACTCCAGACGATTTCACCTGTTTCCTGCCGCATGGCGACGAGCTGGAGGCTTTCAGGAGTTGCCCATGCGTAATACAGGCGATTTGCGTCAAGTGCGGGCGTCGATGAGGCAAAACTATTGAACGCATGTTTTGGAAAGACCTTGCCCGGTAAAGATTGCCGCCAGATCAGCTTTCCACTTTCCGTGCTGTAAGCGGCCAGAATCTGTTGGCCGGTCTCGCCGTTGGCGGATGCTACAAAAACCCGTCCGTTTTGAGCAACCGGCGAGGCGTGCCCGCAGCCTTCAAGGCTGACTTGCCACGCGAAGCTTTCGGCGCCTATTTCCGTCGGGAACTGATACAAATCACAGACACCTGAGCCATTTGGACCACGAAATCGCGGCCAACCTGGTGAGGATTCGTCGCAAAGCGAGTGATTCCACTGAGCAACAAGCAACAGCGATACAAGCAAGAGCGACAACATTCTCCGAGGCTCAGTCATACGGCTGTCGTTCCTTTGATGATGGCGTACGTGTGACTGTTAACAATGCCTGCGTGTTAACAAGATACTGGGGACTGCTTCTTCGTTAGCGCCGCTGGTTCTGAGGTCGCGAAACTCCTGGCCGTCGGTTGTCTCGTTGACGATCAAGAACATCTTGCATCGCTTCCCCGCGTCTTCGCAATTCTTCCAGTTTGGCCTGTTCTTCCTGATTCATTTCATCACTGTCAGAGGGTGAAGGCGAGACATCATGGATACCGGGTATCGGTACTCCTTCTTCGTCAGGATTGCCCTCTTTCGGTTTTTCCGGAGGGGAGTCATTACCTGTGGAATCCAATTCGTTCTTTCGCACTGGACTCATCGGACCAATGGAGGCATCTTCCGCGTTTTCACTTGTCGCCGACTGCTTCGATCCGTCCAACCGTTGAATGGTTTCTTTTGCAATAATGAACAGGAAGTCCTCATTCACACTCACAGAACGGCCGGGAATCCGAACATAAATCAAGGACGCATCTTCAGGAGGCGGGGCGAAGGCCAGTGCATCTGCCAGGTCCTCGCCGGGACCAATCGATGAATCACCTGTTTGACCTTCGAGGGTGAATCCCGCTCGCTGCCACGGTGTACTTGGCTGCGCGGCCTTTTCCCACCATATTTCCGCGGTTTCGGTTCCCTTACATGGACTACGATAGTTTAACGTCTCTGTGGGGGAGGTGTTGCGGACACGCAACTTGAAGGTGAAATATGGCTTCGTGGTTTGGTAAACAAGCCCCTTTTGACGGAGAGAAACAGGGGCAATACGGCAATCTTCAATAGACATTTCAACGTGACCGTGAGAATCGCGCATCTTTTGTGTCGCGGCTCCGAAGGCCTGACTCGCCATGACCAGCTTGGTTAACCGTGCGACTCGTGACTCCTGTTTGGGCTGCGACGCCGGGCTAGAGACTGACTGCGTTTGCGGAGTTGAATGCCCCAAAACCTCATCGAGTCCAGGGACATTGAGTGCCATGTCAGACGTTGAGGAATCTTGGGAGGATTGAAGAACTTCACGCGACGGAGGCCTGCCCATACGTTTGTGAGTAGTTATGGCCAACAGCGAGGAAATCAAGGGACGCATCAGGACCAAAAGAAACACAATAACGACGACACCACCACTCCAGACCAGCATCAACGTGAACCTGCGGGCCTGCTTTCGCCGCTGTGCCCGTTGTTTTGCCAGGAATTCCGGGTCTGCCAGCAGGGCCTTAGGCACAGCGTGACCGGATTTTGGCGAGCCTTCCGGGGAACCCGCGGGCGCCGCTGCACTCATTTGGCCTCTAACTTGGTTAGACGTTGGCTGACCCTGGGCTGGCGAAAAAAGCCCACGCACTTGAGAGGCCGGATGCCAGGGACCGTCTTTATCGTGCGCCACCGTGTCTGTGGGGCGAAGACGACCCTCGCGAGCCATAGCTCTCAATTGGTCGTCGGACAAAGGCCCAACAATCTGCAGCGAATTGGCCAGCCTGCAAAACCACATCACGCGATTCCTTCCCAATCGGGAATAGCGACAATGCTTCTGGCAAGTCGATCAATCTTAAATCCATTTAGCAATGCCCCCATTATGCACATTCTTGTAAACGGTATCGCTTGTCTCGCAAACACCCATGAATGCTTCACTTATACCTGCCTGCCTTCAAGTGATAGTGTAGCACGCGCAACAAGTGACTGCCACAGAGTCTAACCGAACGAAAGGAGTCCTGATACGAATGAAAGCACAGACCAACCAAGTCAATGTTCGTGGATATGATATACTCAAACAGATGTCTGAAGGTTTGAATGAAGGTCGGTTTGCGAAGGGAGCATCAGGTGATGCGTTGGGACTTTCTCCAGGTATCCTGGACTCGTGAGCTTGAAGATGATGTGCGGAATCTGGTGCGGCTGGCCGTTGTGGAGGATCTTGGAGAACGTGGCGATTTAACAAGCCAATGCACGATTGATGAGACAGCCGTCGGTAAGGCCTCAATCGTCGCCCGAAAGGCCGGCACATTGGCTGGCGTCCTGACAATTGACGTAATTCTGGGGGAACTGTCGCTGGATGTGCAATGGACACGACTCCTGTCAGATGGTGCCGTCTTGCAAGAAGGGAGTGTCGTGGGTCATTTGCAGGGTCGCGTTCGTGATATCCTTTCCGTCGAACGTCTTCTCTTGAATTTTGTGGGGCGGCTATCGGGAATCGCGACGTTAACCCGACGCTATGTCGAAGCCGTTCAAGGAACACCTGCGCGGATTTACGACACGCGAAAGACAACGCCAGGGTGGCGACGACTCGAAAAATATGCAGTCCGGTGTGGTGGCGGCTACAACCATCGGCTGGGTCTTGATCGTGCTATCTTGATTAAAGACAACCATTTAGCTTGGTTGGCCACGAAGTTAAAGTGCTCCTCAGAACATGCCGCTCAGATAGCCGTCCGTCGGGCGAGGGAGTACTTCCGCATGGTCGTTGACGATGCCGGCCAGGATTTGCCGCAACTGATTCTCGAAATTGAAGTCGATTCTCTGTCGCAGTTGGAGAATGTCCTTGAGGAAAGACCAGATATTGTCCTGCTCGATAACATGTCGCCGGACGAGCTTCGAAAGGCCGTCAGGCTTCGAAACCAGATTGCGCCTGAAGTGGAATTGGAAGCTTCTGGCGGAATCACACTGGAGAATGTCCGTGACATTGCCGAAACCGGGGTTGAACGAATCAGTGTGGGGGCATTGACACATGCGGCTCCCTGGCTGGATATAGCCCTTGACTGGGAAATGCCCAACCCGAGTGGAAATAGTTATTAGGATCATTCAACGATGTTTCGCTGTGAGGGTGCTTTCTAAACAACTCCACAGGGGACGTCAAAACACACGTTTTCAAGAACAGCAGGGGCAATTCGTGAATTGCCCCTACCAACAGTTGAACTTTGCGAATTGGGAACCAAGCTCCGGTCAGATGGTGCTCCCATTGTGATATGAAACGGCATAGTACGGTTCTTTGCTTTTCCTGTGTCATAAGGGAACGGTGAAACGTTTAACAAGAACGGGCGTGTCTGAAGCCAACTCCAGGATGAAGATTCTGCCCCCAGCATAAAAAGCCGAAGACCCGGCCTCCCCTCGGGTCTTCGACACAACACGTAACGAGAAGATTACTAAATGATGAATGACCTTGTTGCCAAGACGACACGCAGGCAGATTAGCCTGTCGTTTCTTCCTCCAATTCACCGGGAAGCGTGTTAGCTTTCTCAACGAGTGCGTCGGCGCGAGGTTTGATCTTGGACTTGTCAGCTCCCTGCCGACACAAATCAAGAAGCTTGTCCGCACCCTGGACCAGTTCTTTGTAGGTGGCATCAGACTCGCCCAGGGAGACATCCCTATATTGAGCGAGTCCGGCCCGCATGTTCTCCAAAAGTCTGACGGCCTCTCCTTTGCTAAGGTTAGGAACCTTCTTGGGAGTATGAATAGCCAGTATCTTGATATACTTGGCGTGCGATAGCGGATTCTTCGAGTGGTCCTTCTTCGGGGGTGGACCACCACTCCAGCAACTGACCGTCAGTAGGAGAACAACCATCAACCATCGCATTAGAGACCCTTTGACGACGGTTAGTGGAAGCCTCATATTCATCTCACCATTTACTTTAGCTGCCGGGCAAAGTTCGCGGGTTCTCCAAAGGCTGTGAAACGGCTTCATTTCCGCGAGAGCTTAGAAGCACTCCCCAGGTTGCCACATCAATGGACTCCTGGACGAACCGGACAGAACCATCGGCCATTCCTGCATTGACACCACCAGGGTGTTAGCTCCGGACAGCGATTCGCGCATCCCAGGAATTTCCTGGTATTGCACACCGGAGGCGTCGGTCGCTGCTTGGGGCATTACAATACCTCTCAATGAGGTCGCCGTAATTATCATCAAGGGCGTTTGAGTTGGGGTTTAGACTTCCATTGGGAAGCGACCTATTGACCCCGCCACCGAAGGCCATCCCGAAGACGTACCCCCATGCTCCAGGAGCATCCCGCGCGTGACGAAAGGTGCGTTTGATCAATTCGCTCCCTTTGGTATTAAATCACGGGTGCGTAGAGTATTCCAGGTAAAAATACGTATTTTTTCTTAGATTTTGCGTCATATCGCACTGCTCGGACTGCGCGAAGCCCGTGAACTTTTCGGAACGACTTGTTAGAATGGCAACAAGCTTGTGTGTGGAAATCACGTGGGCAACGGCTCGGCGCACTTGTCTGGAATTCGTATGGCGAAAAAGAAAAGAAGTGACCAGCGGGGTAACCGTCGTGTTGACGGCTTGCAAAAACACCCTCTGCCGCGGGTCGCCCTTTTGATCGAAACGTCCAATGAATATGGGCGTCGCTTACTTCTCGGGATCCGCGACTACGTTCGAGAGCATGAGGCCTGGTCATTTCAATTGGGTGAACAGGCTCGGGGCCAAACGGTGCCGTCGTGGCTTTCTAAGTGGAAGGGGGATGGAATTATCGGCAGAATCGACAACTCGTCTATCGAGGAGGCCGTACGCGAAGTCGGTGTACCGGTGGTTAACGTGAGTGCCTCCGGATTTGGGTTAGTCTTTCCAACGGTGATCAGCGATAGCGAGGCGATTGCACAGGCTGCAGCCGATCACCTGCTGGAATGCGGGTTCACGCAATTCGGTTACTGTGGCGATCCCCGGTTTGCCTGGTCGAAAAACCACGAAAAGCATTTCGTTCAGTATCTGCAGGAGCAGGGATATTCCTGCTATCGGTTTTCCGGATCGAAAGCTGCTGCACGGCATTGGGGACGTGCACTTGAAGAACTGATCGGTTGGGTGACGCAGTTGCCAAAGCCAATTGGGATTATGGCATGTTACGATCTGCGGGGCCAGCAGCTTCTGGCGGCCTGTCGAGAAGTGGGGATTCACATCCCAGACGAGCTTGCCGTGATTGGTCAGCATAATGACGAGACAATCTGCGAGTTTTGCGACCCCCCGCTCTCGAGTGTGATTCCCAATCCGCGGCTGGCCGGTTACTTGGCAGCATCCTTGCTGGATCGGATGCTGAAAGGCGAACAAGTTCCCGGTGGAGTTTACCGTGTTCCGCCCATCGGGGTTGCAGCGAGGCGTTCCACCGATGTGGTGGCTGTGCCGGATGAGGATGTTGCGTCCGCGATTCGCTACATACGCGATTATGCCTGTCAGGGCATCGATGTGAGTGACCTTGTTCGATCCGTCAGCATCTCCCGAAGCATGCTCGAGCGGAAGTTCAAGAGGTTTCTCAATTGCAATCCGCATGATCTGATTGTGCGGACGCGGTTGCGCCGTGCGCAAGAGTTACTCCTTCAAACCGATCTGACGATAGAAAACGTTGCCACATTGAGTGGTTTCTCGTCTGCTGAATACATGAGCAGCGTCTTTCATCGGTTTGTGGGACAATCGCCGCGAGATTTTCGAAAGGCTTTACGGGGAAAATCTGGCTGATAAGAACACGCTATCACAATGGCATCAGACGGAACGACGAAAAATCGCAGAAAAATTATGTTTTTTTGTATGGTCGACAAGGGGCTTGATAATTACACTAGTTCATAAATTGTCCGTCAGACGAGGCTTCCGCGGTGCGCAAAGATTCCAACCACTTGATCCAAATAATCTCGTCGTATGGGTCCACAACGCGATCAGTTTATGATCTGGCACGAATTCGATTGTCAAAGCATATCCTTAACACGTTGGCAGGGGTGATTCATGAATTGCCCCTGCTGTTTTCACACGACATATCAGGCCATTGACCTCGAAGCTATTAGGTTCTAGGCGGGACGAGGCAGGACTGTAAAGGAGAGGCACTCATGATTGGCGGGAAACGTGTCGCTGTCGTTGTCGGTCTTGTCACGGCAGTGGTTTTCTTTGGGAGTCTCCGAGGCCGTCACGCGTTTGCCGAAAACCAGCGCGACGGCACCGGCAAGGTGACTATCTCCGGAGAACTGAAACGATGGCATAAAGTGACGCTGACACTGGCCGGTCCTTTCGCACAGGAACGGGACAGCGACCCAAATCCGTTTACCGATTACAACTTCACGGTAGAGTTTCGTCATGAGTCCGGTGAATCGGTGTATCGTGTGCCAGGCTATTTCGCTGCCGATGGTCAGGCTGCCGAGACCTCGGCCGAGGCAGGGAATTTCTGGCGTGCCCATTTGGCGCCAGATAAGACGGGGATCTGGAGTTATCGGATTTCCTTCCTAAAGGGCAAGCATGCGGCGATTGGAGGAAAGGGAGAACCGCTCGCGCCTTATGACGGGATAACAGGGCAATTCGCGATCGAAGAGACCGACAAGACGGGACGTGATTTTCGCGCCAAAGGGCGGCTGGCTTATGTGGGTAAGCACCATTTGCAATTCCTGGGCAGTCGGGAGTTTTTTCTGAAAGCCGGACCGGATGCGCCGGAGACCTTTTTGGCGTACGAAGATTTTGATGGTACGATTGCTACGAAAAAGAGTGTTCCTCTTCACAAGTGGTCGGCTCACATCCGCGATTGGCGACCAGGTGACCCAAGTTGGAAAGGCGGAAAAGGTAAAGGCATGATTGGAGCACTGAATTATCTGGCTTCCAAGGGTGTCAACGCCTTTTCCTTTATGCCGTACAATGCCGGTGGAGATGGTGATAACGTCTGGCCGTTCGTCGAACGGAATGACAAGTTCCATTACGATTGTTCAAAGCTTGACCAGTGGGGGATCGTGTTTGATCACGCGACGGTCCTGGGGTTGTATCTCCATTTCAAACTCCAAGAACAGGAAATTGACGATAACCGCGTGGGTGATAAGGCAGAGAACAAAGTCGTCCCGGAATCCCTTGACGGTGGCGCCCTCGGCCCGGAACGCAAGCTATATTGCCGGGAATTGATCGCGAGGTTTGCACATAACCTGGCACTGAACTGGAACATTGGTGAGGAAAACACGCAGTCGGCGGAAGAGCAGCGGGCAATGATCCAGTATCTTTGGGAGCTGGACCCGTATAAGCACCACATTGTTATTCACACGTTTCCGAGCTGGCAGGATCGGGTCTATTCCGAACTTTTGGGTAATAAGTCGCTGTTAACAGGCACTTCCTTGCAGAATGGCTGGCGAGAAGTCCATCGACGTACCTTGCAGTGGGTCCAGGCGTCGGCAGAAGCGGGGCGTCCGTGGGTTGTTGCCAATGACGAGCAGGGGCCGGCAGATTTGGGTGTCCCGCCCGATCCCGGTTATGAAGGCTTTGATGGCGTGGCCCGTTCTAAACCAGAAGATTCGGGTTATACCCTCCACGACATTCGTAAGGACACGCTGTGGGGCAATCTCATGGCGGGCGGTGCAGGCGTGGAGTATTACTTCGGGTACAAGCTTCCGCAAAATGATTTGACGTGTGAGGACTATCGAAGTCGTGATCGCTCCTGGGACTATTGCCGCATTGCCCTTGAGTTCTTTTCCAAGTTTCGTGTTCCGTTCTGGGAAATGAAGAATGCTAACGGGTTAGTGGGGAATAGCAAGAACGACAACTCTCGTTATTGTTTGGCCTTGCCGGGTCAACTTTATGTGGTCTATTTGCCCACGGGTGGGACGTGTGAACTGGATCTTTTTAACGCTTCGGGAGTCTTTTCGGTAAGGTGGTATGATCCGCGTCAAGGTGGTGAGTTGCAGGAGGGGTACCGTGAAAGAAGTCTCAGGTGGCAGGAAAGTCGATCTGGGCCGTCCGCCTGCTGAGGAAACTGAAGACTGGGTTATCGTCGTTCGGAAATAGGGCCTATGGCAACGACGTTCACAATTGCGGTTCTGCCTGGGGATGGCATCGGTCCAGACGTTATTCGCGAGGCGGTCAAGGTTTTGAGGGCCGTCGAATCACATCTGCCAGATGTCCGATTCAATCTGACGGAATACCCCTGTGGTGCGACGTGTTTCTTGGCAACGGGTGAGGCCCTGCCAGGAGAAACCTTCGAGGCCTGTCGTCGGGCGGATGCCATTCTGTTGGGGGCCATGGGGTTGCCTTCCGTTCGCTTGCCTGATGGCCGAGAAATAACCCCACAGCTCGATTTGCGTGAGAAGCTCGACCTATACTGCGGGATTCGGCCAGTTTATTTGTATCATCCTTCGGATACACCGCTGAAGGGATACGGCGTCGGAGAGATTGATTTCGTAATTGTCCGAGAGAACACGGAGGGATTGTTTTCGAGTCGAACGGCCAACAATAGTTCCAACGGCGAGGCCGTTTGGGACGTATTGCGAATCACCAGAACCGGTGCGTCGAGGCTCTTTCGCGCGGCTTTTGAGCTGGCTCAGAAGCGGCGGCGACTTCTGACGCTAGTCGATAAGGCGAATGTTCTTCCATCGATGGCGTTCTTTCGCCAGGTTTTCACAGAGGTCGCCCGAGAGTATCCAGATGTCTCAACGAATTTCTGTTATATCGATGCCACCGCGCTGTACTTACTTAAGTCGCCGCAACGTTTTGACGTGATTGTGACGGAGAATATGTTTGGCGATATTCTCTCCGACCTGGCAGCTGGGCTTGTTGGGGGGATGGGCATGGCGCCATCCGCCGACATTGGGGAAAGAGCGGCCGTCTTTCAACCGGCGCACGGTTCGGCTCCCGATATCGCGGGACGAGGGATTGCCAACCCTGTGGCGGCGATTCTCTCGGTGGCGATGATGCTGGAATGGTTGAAACACTCATCAACCATCCGCGGGGCCGCGTGGATTCGTGATGCGGTGAAACGAACGCTTCAACACCCGGAGCTGAGGACCCCGGACCTGGGTGGGGCGTTGCGAACAAGCGAGATGGGGGACCTGATCGTAAGAGAAATCGAGCAATCATGTTGCGCGTCCACGACTTGACCCTGACAATCACCGACAAAATGCCCGGAGTGGAGTTAAGGCCGAGGCATCGACGGCCCCATGATGCCTGGAACTCGACGGTGTTGAAACTGTATTCCCACTGTGGCACGCACATGGATGCCCCTGCACACATGGACGATCACGCCAGCGGGATTGACTCGATTCCATTGGAGCGATGTTATGGCCCTGCCTGGGTCGTGCGAATTCCGGATGTCGCTCCGCGGAGTCTGATCGACATCGAGCAACTGGGGAGTGTTGCCCAACAACTGCAGCCAGGTGATGGATTGCTTCTTGCGACAGGCTGGAGTTCCCGCTGGGGCACGCCTCAGTATCGAGATGAACTGCCGCGCATCAGCCGTGATCTGGCATTGTGGTGTGTCAGCCATCAAGTCCGTGTCCTGGGCGTGGAGCCGCCTTCTGTGGCTGATGTGAATAACCGGCAGGAGGTTGAGGAGATCCATGGGATTCTTCTGAACGGCGGCGTCATCATCGTGGAAGGATTGACCAATCTGGAAGCAATCTCCACGCCGCGGGTGATGTTCGCATCGTTTCCCTTGAAAATTAAGGGCGGTGATGGCTCGCCTGTCCGTGCTGTGGCCATTGAGGAATGAGACCGCTGTAGCATGTCACGAGGTCTGGGCTGATGGATACCCCGCAGCAACGATCACGGATTCGCATCTGGGTGGTCACCATCCTCTTCTTCTGTAGCCTGAATACTTACCTGGATCGGGCCTGCATCGCGTCCGCGGTTGATGCGATCCGTCATGATCTCCGTCTGTCGGACGAAGCCATGGGTCTTGTCCTGGGTATCTTCGCCTTGGGTTACGCTCTATTTCAGGTACCAGCCGGCTGGTTCGCCGATCGGTATGGGGCAAAGAAAACGCTGGCCTTTGTCGTGACGGCCTGGAGTGCACTGACAGCCATAACTGGTTTGGTCTGGCGATTCTGGCAACTTCTTGTCGTAAGGTTTCTTTTCGGAGCTAGTGAGGCGGGGGCCTTTCCCGGCATCGCTCAGGCATACTACCGCTGGTTGCCACCGGGCGAGCGAGGATTGGCCCACGGTGTCACGTTCTCTGGCAGCCGCCTGGGCGCTGCAATCTCGCTATTCTTGATGCCGTGGTTAATCGACCAACTGGACTGGCGCGGTATGTTTCTCGTGAACGGTCTCGTGGGATTGCTATGGGTGATTTGGTGGCTATGGACGTATTATGATGATCCGCACGCTCATCCCGGGGTAACGGAGAAGGAAATTCAGCACATCAAAAAAAGTGCGATCAAGGCAGAAGATCATTCGGAGCCAATTCCACTGGCTGTGCTGGTCACATCGGGCAATATGTTTCTGGCCATGGTTCAGTATTTTGCGAGCAATGTGACATTCTTCGTGACGCTCACGTGGCTGCCGACTTATCTCAAGCGACAATGGTCTGATGATCCGTCAGCGATTTACTGGTCGGCTGTTCCGCTTTTATGTGCGACAGCAGCGAACTGGGTTGCTGGGGGGATGGTGACCCGTTTGCACTCCCTCGGTTACCCCGTGGCGTCGCGCCAAATAACGGCAATCGTCGGGTTTGGACTTGCCACGCTTGGACTATTGTTGGCCGCGCAGACCGAGAGTCTGTTCTGGTTCGTTACGTTCTTCAGCATCACGACGTTTGGCGTTGACATGACCCTCAGTCCAAGTTGGGCGTTTTGTAACGACCTGGGCGGGAAATATTCGGGAACGATTTCCGCTGCCATGAACATGGTAGGAAACATTGGTGCGGCGTTTGGGGCCATTGTCTTTCCCCTTCTTCAGGATTCCACAACCGGGCAGGCGGGGCTTTTCTTTATCATGGCGGCAAGTCTCAACGCGGTCGCCATCTTGTGCTGGATGTTTATGAATCCGACACGGCGTCTGGTTGCCACGGTTTCGACCGGCAAGCTTTGGAAACGATTCGCAACCATGATGGCGATTTTGGTCACTCTCGCCGTGGGTTTGATCGGATTTCAAATCTACGTGACCACCCAGAAGTAAGGTGCGGCGAATCAAAAAGAAGTCCTCCAAAGTGGCGCAGGGAATGGTGATGTGGGAAGGACGCCAGATTAGCGAGTGCAACCTCAAGGAGAATCGCGGTGATGACTGCAGAACGCCCACGGCTGAAAGGTGTTTGTATTGGGGCGGGTTACTTCAGCCATTACCACTACGACGCCTGGCGGAGGATCCCTGAAGTCGAAATATCGGCCTTTTGCAGCCGTGATCCCCAGCGGGTTCGCGCTGTTCAGGAGCGCTTCGGCATTTCGCGGGTTTATGCCGACTATCGAGAAATGCTGGATAGAGAAAAACCAGATTTTGTCGATATTATCACGCCACCTCCGACGCATTTGGAGATGTGTCGAGAGGCAGCCCAACGGGGAATTCACATCATTTGTCAGAAGCCCCTTGCGCCAACGTTGGACGAAGCGAGGACGCTTGTTGCCGATGTGAGCCGTGCTGGTGTTCGTTTCATGGTTCACGAGAACTTCCGCTTTCAGCCTTGGTACCGCGAGATCAAGCGGATTCTAGAGGCGGGAACCCTGGGACGTGTCTTCTCGATTTACATCCAAACTAGGATGGGTGATGGATGGGGCGAAAACGCCTATCTTGATAGGCAGCCCTATTTCCGCAATTACCCTCGGTTGCTCATTTATGAAACGGGTGTCCATTTTATCGATACGTTTCGCTATCTTCTGGGAGAGATCCGACGTGTTACAGCCTGGCTTCGTCGTTTGAATCCTGTTATCGCGGGGGAGGACTGCGGCCTGATGGTGTGCGAGTTCCATTCCGGGGCGATAGGTGTGTGGGATGCCAATCGGTACAACGAGCCGAACTACGAAAATCCACGCTATACTTTTGGGCAGACGCTGCTGGAAGGGGAAAAAGGCTCGATTCGGGTCTATTCCGACGGACGTCTCACAGTCCAGCGACTGGGAAACCCCGAGCAGATTGTCGATTACGCGCCGTCAAAATATGGTTTTGCGGGTGACTGTTGCTATGCTGCGCAGAGGCATTTTGTCGAAGGACTCCTTACAGAAAGACCCTTCGAAACGGATGGCTGGGACTACTTAAAGACATTGACAGTTCAGGAGGCCGTGTATCAGTCGGCAGCAACCGGGCGGCCGGTTGAAGTTGCTTATATCTCAGGAGAAAGCCAATGAACTCACTTAATCGCCTCGACCATATTGCCATCCTGGTGGCTGATACCAATAAGGCGCTGGAGGTCTTTCATCATAGACTGGGTTTTCCGCTCGTGTTCAGTGAGACCCTCGAAGATCAGGGGGTGCGAGTGACGCATTTGGACATGGGGGGTGTGCAACTTCAACTGGTACAACCCCTCCGAGATGATATTCCCTTGGCCAAGACCCTCGCTGAAAAAGGGGAAGGATTACATCATGTGTGTTTTTACGTGGGTGATCTGGCTCGCACGGTGGATGACTTGAGAATGAAGGGAGTTGGTTGCCGGGACACCGTGCCCCGGAGTGCTCCGGCTGGTAAGAAGGCGGTGTTTCTCAAGCCGGAAGATACCTATGGCGTCCTCATGGAGTTGACCAGTCATCCGCAGCAGTAGTTGGGCAAATCGACAGACCATGATCGAAGAGACTGTTATTGGCGCGTTTTCCTCAAAGGAACGGGTCTTCGAGGCCCTGCCTCCCGTTTGGCCTGAATCTTTGATGAGCCAAATCCGCGAAAGGTTATGTGGCCGGAGGACCAAAGCTGTGGTCCTCGACGACGACCCGACGGGGACGCAAACCGTTTATAATACCCCGGTGATTACGGAATGGTCTGTGGAAAGTTTGGGGCGAGAAATTCGCGAACCGGGGCCGGGTTTTTACATTCTGACCAATTCGCGGAGCTTAAGCTCGGTGGAAACCCAAGAGTTGCATCGCGAGTTGGGCAGGAATCTTATGGAAGCGGTGGATTCGTACCTAGATCATGAGAATTCCCCGGGGCTATGTGTGATTAGCCGGAGTGATTCCACGCTGCGGGGGCATTTCCCTGTCGAGATCGACATTCTCGCTGAGGTTTTGGGGACTCCTGATGTTGTGTTCATCGTACCCTTCTTTGCGGAGGGAGGACGTTTTACGATCGACAATGTTCACTACCTGGCCCAAAGTGATGAATTAGTACCTGTAGCCGCAACCCCTTTTGCGCGAGATCCCGTTTTTGGGTATCGATCATGGAATTTAAGAGAGTGGATCGTTGAAAAAAGCCACGGCGCCATCGTGGGCGAAAGAATCCGGAGTCTTTCATTGGACGATATCCGTTTTGGTGGACCCGATGGGGTTCTCGAGATCATCCGGAAGCTACCGAAAGGTACGTTCTGTATTGTTAACGCGGCTCACTATCGCGATCTGGAAGTCTTCACACTGGCAGTTCTTGATGCCGAGGCTGAGGGGAAGCGTTTTTTGTTCCGTTCGGCGGCTTCATTTGTGGCCGTTCGACTGGGGCTTGAACCAAGAACGCCGTTAGCAGCCAGGGAACTTTGCGATTTCGATACGACTACCGGCGGACTTGTGGTGTGCGGTTCTTACGTGCCTGGAAGTACCCGGCAATTGGAAAGCCTGTTATCGCAGGGCGGAGTCGAGCCTATCGAATTCCGCGTGATGCAGTTTGTGCATGCTCAGTCGCCGGAGGAATATGTAAAAGAGGTAATCCAGGAAATCAGAAACCGGTTGGCTTCCGGGCGTCATGTCGTTCTTTTTACGAGTCGTCAGTACCTGGGGGACCCCGACACCCAACAAAGTCTCGCGATGGGCCGGAGAATCGCCGCGGCACTGGCTCAGATTATTCGTGAAATGGGCGTGCGACCTCGGTTTCTCATCGCAAAGGGTGGGATTACCTCAAGTGAAGTGGCGACAAAGGGGTTGGGTGTGAAACGCGCCATTGTTCGGGGACAGGCCTTGCCGGGCGTTCCTGTTTGGGAGTTGGACGAGAACTCTCTTTATCCTGGACTGAGATATATTGTCTTTCCGGGCAATGTGGGCGGACCAGACGCACTCGCCGGACTGGTCAAAAGCTTGGCTGAAGCCGATCAATGTCCAGGGAATTGACGAACGCACGAAGCTGACGGATCTGGAGGAAACCTGCGGAGTTAGCTTCGATTTCCTTCGTATGGCTTCGTCCCCGGCACCGGAAACCGTTCGTCTGCCGAATCGAGCACCAGGACCCAGTCACAATCTTCCCCTTGGCTGGGTGGTTCGAATGTGAGCACGTCGCCCTGAAAATCATCGCCAAGCGACTTGGCCTCACCCAAGCGGGGATCAAACCACCATGCCCGAAAGACTTTTCCTTTCAGGCTTGAAGTTCGTACGGTGATCGGTTTTCCCATAGGGGAGTAAACCATAAGAAATCGGCCGAGTTGATCGCGGGTGGCCTGGAGATGGGCATCGCCGCTGCCGGGATCACTCGCCAAAACCGACTGGTCCGGGATTCGCGAGAGGAACGGCCTCGATTCCATCAACCGGCGGAGATATCCGACCTGAAATGCCCCTGGAGCGTCGAGGGACTCGTACCACGGAATGTGAGCGCCATAGCGATACGTTTCGCCTTTGCGAATCCATCCGATGAAACTGCGATGACCATAAGTGTGGCCGAATCCGCCGGCGAAAACGGCCCAGTATGCCGCGCGGCGGACATCCCAGGGACGGATGCGAATGTCCTGCGGTTCCTCTTTTCGGAGAGACAGGGAACCTTCGTAAGCAACTTCGCCATCAAGCACCGGTTTTGGCGGAATACGCCCATACTCTCTTTCAACAGTCTGCCAATTGGAAAAACGAAATCGGGTCGTGGTCTGAATCATGTTAAAATCAAGCCAAGGTTCGTTATGCAGCCATTCGCCGGAGGAACGATTACCCCCGGGCGGATGAAACGTCATGATCGTCTTCGACCAATCTGCTGCACCGTCATATTGATCCTTTCCCACGAGACCATCCGTAATTCCTTCCGCGACAGCACGCACTAACTGCAGCCGCGACGGCCGGTCCACATTTCGTCCTGACGAATAGGCATCACCCCCCATGACCCAGATAATGTGAGGCTCATCCTTGTAGCGCGATCCCAGAAAGTAGCCATAGCGGTACGCAATGGTGGGATCCTTTTCCATGGGGTGGCCCTCTTCGATGGATTGCAGCCAGAGTGGCAAAATGGCCAGATAAAGGCCGTGACGTTTCGCTTCGGCGATTACCCGATCCACATGATCCCAATAGTCGTCGTTCTTCTCGGGACGGACCCGTGGTCGGGACCAGTCGTTGTTCTCGAATGGTTCAAACCCGTAGGCATTCGCCATGGTACCGCCTATGGGTTCCCGGACCAGGACCGATTGGATAACCGTGAATCCTTTGGCAGCACGATTGGCGAAATACACAGAAACGGACGGCTGATTGTCATGATCTTCGGCGACTGATTTGCCAAACATGTGCCAGCATGTATCGCCAAGCCAAAAAAACGGATGACCGGAGACTGTGACCAAATAGCGTCCGCAATCGCAGACCTTGAGTGGTTCTAAGTCGTTGGCCGATACAAGCGGTGCCGTAACAAACCCTGCTACCATAGAAGACGTAAAGAGTATTCGCGAAGCTGCAGCCAGACTCATGGGTGATCCCTCCTCAAACTCACGACGGTGATACGCAGCCCGGGGAATGCCGCTGGGCCTAAGCCGAATCAATACTCCTCATCCTGTGATGAACCAACGGCTATGGCAAGTACGAAAACCTATCTGTCCTAAAAACTACACCCGATCAGTCACACGACGCTCAATTTGATATCATTTGGCAATCAACGCCAGACTTTGGGACTTGGCCATCATGCGTACGGCGACCCCGGTGGAGTGCGAAAGGGTACGAGACTCGCCATTTGCCCGGGCCTCTCTATGGCCTGACACGTATCGTATGTAGGCATTGATCCCATGACGCTTAAGTCATGCACCTTACGGAATCTGTGGACAGGCGAATTTAGGGCACAATCCGGTTCATGAACTGTCCAGATGTGGCTATCCACTTGTTGACACCGTGCGCGCACGGGCGTAAATTGAACGCGGGAACGAGCGATGGACAAGTGCCGGGGAGTCTTAGCGGCGGGGCGCTTGGATTGGCTTGGTGTGGTTTTCTTATTCCTTCTTACTAACTTACCACACAGAATGCAGTGAAGTCGTGTTGGGAGGGTAACATGGTGGAAAAACACAATGTGGCCCGTCAAATGAGCCGTCGTGGGTTTGTCGTGGGAAGCTCTGCCGCTATGGCCATGGGTTTAATGAGCGGCATAACCCAGGGGGAAACTGGAGAAACTGCCGGAACAAAATTGGCCATCGATGGTGGCCAGAAAGCAGTGTCCCTCTCGCCCGGTTCAGGGAAGCGCTGGGGGGACCGAGAGCTGAAGCAACTGCAGGCAATGCTCGAACAGAACACGTTGTTCTATTGGGACGGACCGCAAACGGCTCTTCTCAAGCAACGGTTCCAAGAGGTTTGCCCACTCAAATATGTGCAAACGTGCTCCTCAGGAACGGCCGCCCTCCACATCGCTGTTGCCTCCGCGGGAATCGGCCTGGGGGACGAGGTCATCACGTCGCCCATCACAGATATCGGTACAGTCATCGGAATTATTTACCAGCAGGCAGTCCCTGTCTTTGCTGATCTCGGGCGTGGGACGTACAATCTCGACCCGGCAGATGTGGAACGTCGAATCACCTCGCGCACCAAGGCCATTATTGCGGTTCATTTGACGGGGAATCCGTGCGACTTGCAGGCCCTGAAAGAGATCGCAAAGCGGCATAACCTGGTTCTAATTGAGGATTGCTGTCAGGCCTGGGGAGCAAAGTACCGTGGACAGCCGATCGGAACAATTGGAGACTTTGCCTGTTTCTCGCTTCAGAACAGCAAACACGTCACGTGCGGCGACGGGGGAGTCGTCGCCACGAGCGATGAACGATTTGGCCCAAATATTCAGCGATTTGGTGACAAAGGATATGACCGCACCCGCGGATTGGGACTCGATGTTTTCGCTACGAATTACCGGATGAGTGAACCACAGGCTGCGGTGGCCGCTGCTCAATTGACTCGGCTTGAAGAGGTCGCCTCACGGCGGTTTAGGCTGGGGCGTTTGCTGGGTGAGTTGCTGACTGATGTGCCCGGCATCATTCCGCATGAAGTCCATCCCGAGGATCGGCCCGTCTTCTGGTTCTACATGTTCCGTATCAAANCGGAGGCTCTTCGGTGCAATCGATCGCAGTTCACACGGGCTTTGCAGGCGGAGGGCGTGCAGGCATCCGGCGGGTATATCGCCAAACCTCTCTACAAGGAACCGGTCTTTCAGAATCACGCGTTCTTTGCGGGACACTGGCCAGTCAAAGAAATGGGCCTCACGAAAATGGATTTTACCAAGCATCAGTGCCCCGAGGCGGAGGCCATCCTTGAAACATGCATACGGGTTCCGATCAGTGAGTTTATGGAGGAGGATTACATTCGCCAGGTGGGAATGGCGATTCGAAAAGTTGCTGCGTATTATTCGGCGTAGAACTGAAAGGTATTGCGCGGGGACAAGGGTATCTCGGTGCATTGAGGACGACACACGTAACATTCCAGATTGGATTATTGGGAGGGTGAAATCATGTTACAGTCTTCTTCTGATCGGCGAGCATTCCTGGCGAAGTTAGGAGTCTTGGGAACGACTGTCTGGGCGACTGGCTTGAAAACCGGAAACGCAGAAGCGCCAGCCACTGGCGAAAAATTGGCTATCGACGGTGGGGAGCCTGTTCGGAAAGAAATGCTTTCCGCACGACCTTATGGGCCGCAGTTTTATGACGATCGGGAAAAAACGGAGCTTATCGAGGTTCTGGAATCCCGTCAGCCGTTCCGTTGGTGGCATAGCAGCTCGAAAGTCTTGCAATTTGAGAAGGCCTATGCGGCGCACCTTGGAGTCAAGCACGCTTTAGGCGTGACTTCAGGCACAACGGCCCTCGTCACGGCCATGGCGGCTTTGGAGGTTGGCCCGGGAGATGAGGTCATTCTTCCGGCATGGACCTGGTATGCCGACTACGACGCCATCGTCCTGGCGGGCGCACTGCCCGTGTTCGCGGAAGTCGATGAGTCATTTAGTATCGATCCGAACGATATTGAGGCCAAGATCACCCCGCAAACGAAGGCCATCATCGCCTGCCATCTCCAGGGTACGCCCGCTGATGTTGAACCAATCATGCAAATTGCCAAAAAACATGGCATTCGCGTTCTCGAAGACTTTGCTCAATGCGTAGGTGGAAAATATAAGGGGCATTATGTGGGGAGCATAGGAGACATCGGCATCAACAGTTTTCAGCTCAGCAAGACGATTACATCAGGTGAAGGTGGAGCCGTTGTCACCAACGACGCGACACTTTTCGAAAGGGCTTTACGGTTTCACGACGTTGGGTCGTTGCGGTCGCCGTATTCTGAACTGTTGAAGGGTGGTTTACTGGCGGCCTTTGCAGGCTGTAATTTCCGCATGAATGAGTTCACGGGGGCAGTCTTGAAGGCACAGTTAGAAAAATTGGAGACCATTTGTGGGAAACTTCGCGCGAATTCGCGATTCGTCCGTGAGGGACTCAGTGATTTGCCGGGTATCAAATTCCGGAAGTCTTCCGACATTGACGGTGATATCGGCGTTGCGGTGTACATTGATCTGGGAAACCGTGCCCGCCGTGATCGTTTCCTGCGTGCGCTGCGTGCCGAGGGAGTCTCGGCTGTGGGGCCGGTAGGGTCGGTCATCCTGCCCACGGACAAACGGATTGAATTGAAGGTAACGGTCCATCCAGAATGGCCATCGTTCCGAACACAACGGGGACGGGAAATCCGCTATGGAGCTGAGTGTTGCCCACGGACGATCGATATTATCAATCGATTCGGCGGCGTGATTATGGATCCCAACTTCACGGAGGACGAGCTTAAGGACATCGTTCGCGCGATCCGTAAGGTTTATCTCGCTACACGCGAGGCTTGAAAGTATTAGTCGAATGCGTCGGTTAGCAGCTTTCTGTACCCGGGTGATCGGGTGACCGGGAACGTGCGGTTGTGCTTGTGCTCGGTTACATATTCCTGGAGTGTCGGTATGTCTAAGAACATTAAGAAGCAAAATCGTTTGACCCGCCGTGAATTACTGGCGAAATCGGCAAAATCCGCCGTGGTTTTGGCGCTGGGATCGCAGTTTGTGGGTTGCCCGAAACAGGATGCTGGGGTACCCCAGATCGTTCCCGAATCGGCAAAGGGCGCCAACGAACGGATTGGTGTGGGCATTATTGGATGCGGACGCAGGAACGGACAATTGGTGATTGGCAAGGGTGGACAAGGAAAACCGCCCAAGGAAGCCCAAATCGTGGCGGTGGCCGACGTCAACCTGAAACGTGCGAAACAGTGGGGCGAGAAGTACAAATGCCCATCTTTCCAGGACTATCGAAAACTTCTTGATCAGAAAGAAGTCGATGTCGTCATCTATGCAACGCCAGAACACTCGCACTATTTGCCGTGCATTCATGCATGCCAGGCCGGAAAAGACATATATGGTGAGCAGCCCCTGAGCCATACGATTCGAGAAGGCCAGGTGATGATTCAGGCGGTGCGAAAGTATAAAAGAGTTTTCCAGGTCGGCGAACAGCAGCGATCCCATCCCGCGACGCGAAAGGCCGTGGAACTCATCCTCAATGGTCGGATCGGTAAGGTGCACACAGTGATCGGTTACAATTACCCCAGTCCGTGGGATGCCGAATTGTCGGCTGAGCAAGTCCCGGCGGATTTGGACTGGGATCACTGGTGCGGTCAAAACGAAGTCATACCGTTCAACATCAACGTCTATCTGTCCAGAATCCCCTATAATCGCGAGAACTATCCGGCGGAGCCAGCGGAGAAGAGTGCCGTCGGACCGGGTTGGATGTCGTTGCGGCCGTATTCCGGCGGAGAACTCGTTAATTGGGGTTGCCATGGCTTGAGCATGGTCCTGTGGGGGTTGGGAATGGACAACTCCGGCCCGGTCGAGATTTGGGTCGAACCGCCCAAGAAACTGGACAAGCTGGTCTATAACCAACCCGAAGACCGGAAGCGCGGCGATAGCCTTATGAGTCAAGGGATTATCCACTACCGCTTTCCCAACGATGTTGTGCTCAAACTGGAAGGAACAGACGAGCGACTTGGCGGTGGGGGAACATTCATCGGAGAAAAAGGCAAGATTACCATCTTCCGCGGTGGTTATGAGTGCGACCCACCGGAACTGGACAAAGACCCGTTGCCTGCGAACGCCGTGAAGGTGTACGAAAGCGACAACCATATGGAGAATTTCTTCGAATGTGTGAAGACCCGCAAGGACCCGATCACGCCTGTTGAGGTCGCTCATCGAATCGCCTCTCTGTGCCATTTGGGAAATATCGCACGCTGGTTGGGCCGACCGTTGAAATGGGCTCCAGAGAAAGAGATCTTTCCGGGTGACGACGAAGCGAACCAGTACCTCGACTGCCCCAAGCGAAAGGGATTCGAGCTACCGGAAGAGGTCTAAGAAGATTGTTCGATTCGGATTCCGAAGAATCTTTCCCAAATCACTTGCTGTAAGGGAGCATTGGGATGCACAGACCACGTCACTGGTGGTGGGTTGTTGCTTGTTTCATTGTGGTTGGTTTAGCCCATTCTGGGTGCAAAAAGCCGTCTTCGTCGCCTCTGGAAGAGAAGGCGGGTGAGCCACGGCAGGGTCAGACTTTATCGGCTCCGGCGTTGATCTCTCCGAGTCCCCCGGAGGCCCGATGTCTCAGGTCGGAGAACTGGGACAAGGCTGCGTCGGTGGTTTGTGTTCAGGGGTATCCGTTGGTCTTTACCGGCCAGGCTTTCCCAGAGGCCGCGAATGGCGGTGCTCTGCCCGAGGATTTGGATGCCCAACTTAAGCTCGCATGGGACCACCTCGTGAGGATTGTACAAGAGGCAGGATCTGAAAAGGAAAAGATTGTACGCATTGGTGTTAGCATCGCCCAGCAGGATGACGCCACTCATACGATCGACTTCATCAGGCAGCAGTTCTCAGACGATTGGTTGCCCTCAATCACCGCGGTCATCACTCCCCTGCCCCGCGAGAAGGCACGGGTGGCCTTCGACGCTGTGGCCTACTCTGAAGAACCAACTTCGGATGTGAAACCGGTTCGGCTGACGAATGATTCAAACGCAGCGAGTGATGCTGCTGTCTGTCCGCCGGGTGGATTGGTTTTCTTCTCGGGGCAGCCGGACAAAAGTCCCTTGCCTAAGGCGGTCGAGAACGCCGTTAAGGCACTTCTTGAGACGGCAAAGGGACTTCACGTCGAAAAGAAAGATATCTTGCAAGTCCGTGTTTTTCTTCAACCCATGGGCGAGATGCCTGCGGTGCTTGAGGAACTGAAACGAGCGTTTCCCGACGGAACGATGCCCCCGGTGATCTTGACAGAATGGATCGCGTCTGCTCCCGTCGAGATTGAAATGGTTGCCCGGTTACCGTCCCAGGCGGTTTTGGGTAGCGATGTGGTTCGCTTCTATAATCCGCCGGGTGTGAAGCCGTCGCCGACGTTCAGCAAGGTTGCCATCGTGCAGACCGATCGATTCGTTTTCTTCCCCAGTTTCCTGTCTCGCAAAGATGGTTCGGGACAGGAGCAAGTTAATGACGTGTTTGACCAGTTGACGGAAGGATTGAAGTTAGCCGGCAGTGATCTCCGCCATCTGGTGAAGGGCACCTATTACGTGGTCGATAAAGAGGCCAGCGATGCGATTGATGCCGTACGGAAGGAACGTTATGATCCTGAACGGCCGCCCGCTGCTTCGAAAGTGACTATTCACGGTGTCGGACGAGCAGGACGAACTGTGGGTGTTGATATGATTGCGGTACCAGTGGCTAGTCCGAAATAACACGACTTGGGTAATGACCGCCATGACGCGGCTTAAGGTGGCAGGCCATTGACATCCGAGAACTTCTTCGTAATGCAGTCGGGTCTGTGAAAGTTTCACAGTGAAACCGGAGTGACCTCCGGGATGACACAGTAAGTCAATCCGTGATCTGCCTCCCACCCTTGTGGTGGTTTACGATCTGTGTTTTGAGTGCCGTATTTTTTGGAGTGCTGGGTTCAAGATGCAGCCTCGTTTAGGCTCGACATTCATGCCATGCGGTTGCTCTTGCGAGAGAACCGCGCGCCGCGATGCCTGACGGTAACATCACCTCGCGAACTGGATTACCCTGGGGTATCGAGATAAGGATCCTGGCCCATCTGGCGCTGCATCTTCTTTCGCTCACGCTCGAAGTGCATGAGTGCCCGCCGATCACGGAAATGGCGCTTTTCCATGATCCTTTGTGCCCTGCGGAAAATAGGCAGGAATTCGTTGAATAGCCCGGGGCGGCTCTGACCAATGGCGATATACTTTTCGGCCTTTTTCGCTCCAAAAGCCTTAAGGAGGATTTCATCGTCAAGGGCCAGAAACTGACGGAATGTTCCCGGGTCTCCCTGACGACCACAACGTCCCCGCAATTGCCAGTCGATCCTGGCCGCGTCGTGGATCTCTGTGCAAATGACGTGAAGCCCACCCAATTCCGCCACGCCGGGACCGAGGCGAATGTCAGTTCCTCGGCCTGCCATGTTGGTGGACACGGTGACCCGCCCACGCTGGCCAGCCTCGGCCACGATTTTGGCTTCTTCTTCGATGTGATGAGCATTCAAAATCTGGTGTTCAATACCCCGCTCGTGCAGCAAACAAGAAAGATATTCGGATTTATCAATCGAGCGTGTGCCGATAAGCACAGGGCGCCCAATAGCGTGCATCTCGCAGATCTCATCCACCACGGCCTGCCATTTGGCCTCCTGGGTGCCGAAGACCAAATCGGGGAGCCGTTTTCGGATCACAGGTCGGTTTGTAGGAATCACAATCACCGGGCACTTGTAGATTCTGCGCAATTCCCAGGCCGAATCTTTCGCCGTTCCCGTCATACCGGCCAGGTGGCGGTAACGCAGGAAAAAATCCTGAACCGTCACTCGTGCGGCCTGGCCTGTTGCGATCGTGACTTCCACACCCTCTTTCGCCTCGACGGCTTGATGAATGCCGTCCCGCCACTTTCTCCCCTCGGCGAGTCGTCCGGTGAATTCATCCACAATCACAATCTCGCCGTCTTTAACGACATACTCGCGATCGCGAATAAAATCGCGGGCAACCTTGACTGCCCGTTCCACGTATTCGTAAATGTGGAACATCCCCACAGACGCCATAACATCGGGTTTCGGGAGCGCGCGGGCCTTGCGACGACCTTCACGTGTCAGCTCGACCGTTTTCTTCTCGTGGTCGTATTCGTAGTCCACGTCTTCGATGAACTCGTTGGCGACTTGAGCAGCCCATTTGTAACACTCCACGGCCAGACGTTCTTCCTCTGTGGGCAGTGCGCTGATGATAAGCGGCGTACGGGCTTCGTCAATCAGGATACTATCGGCTTCGTCCACGAGGGCGAAAAAAGGCTCGCGCTGAACCGGCTTCTCATCGAGGTCAACATGGTTTCCCTCGAGCATCGCACCGATGAGGTCCGTCTGTCCCTCGCGAATCCGCCGCAGCAGCAGCCGATCACGCAGGAAATCAAAACCAAACTCCTTGGCTGTCCCGTAAGTAACATCTGCGGCATACGCTCGCCGTCGCTCGGCCTGTGACATCTGTGTCTGGATGACACCGACCGACAGGCCCAGCAGCTCGTAAATAGGATTCATCCATTCGGCGTCACGCTTCGCAAGATAATCATTGACGGTCGCCAGGTGGCACCCACGACCTGCAAGGGCAAAGAGATACATCGGAAGGGTCGCGGTCAGAGTTTTGCCCTCGCCGGTCTGCATCTCGACAATGGCATGGTGGAACATTGCGATTCCACCCAGGACTTGAACGTCGAAATGGCGCATGTTAAGTTTTCGTCGTCCCGCCTCCCGCACGAGCGCATAGGCCTCGACGAGAAGATGTGATAGCGGCTCACCGCTGCGGGCACGATATCGCAGGGCCAGGCTCCGCTTCCTCAGATCACTGTCGGCAACAGTCTGTAGCTCTGGCTCCAACTGTCGAATCTTCTGGAGCAACGGTTTCCACCGACTGATCCAGACATGCGAGGGAATGGGAAGTGTGGCGGCAATAGACATAACATCACTATGATTATCAAAAATCGAATATTCTGATTTTGGTTCGGTGTGCGGGCATCTTACCTCTCATTCTATCTGATTATAGGCCGCCCTAACCGCATCATTTCTCGCCACTTAATGCCGGTTCTGACTTCTCTGTCAATTATTTTGCCTAACAATGTGTCCGGGGCCGTTACATTGCTTGCCGAGCGTGGGCAGCATCGGTGTGACCACAGGATTCTAACCTATGTTTACTAAGGGAAATAATGCCAATCCGCGGTTGCACCAACAAACCAGAAACCGAATTAGGGACTCGGTGATGGTGTTCCGTGGACGTGGTTCGTGGGACGTATGTCATGAGCAAGAACACGAATTCGGTCTTACGCAAGCGTCTTTTTGTTGATCCGGAAGTCCAAGGGCAATTGGTCTTGCGGGTTGTCCTTTACTGGGCCACCTGTCTCATGACGGTGGCGATGGTGGTGATGTGTTGGCGAATTGTCAATGGGCCGGCCCGACCATTCTATCGGCATTTGGACGACATGTGGTTTCACCTTGGGCCAGCACTCCTCGCATCGCTTATTCTGCTTCCGATGGTCATTATGGACGTGATCCGGGTTAGCAACCGGTTCGTTGGCCCTTTGCTCCGATTGCGCCGATCTCTTAGGAATCTGGCGTCTGGGCAGGAGGTTGAGCCAATCAGATTCCGGCAGGGTGACTTCTGGCAAGGCTTTGCTGACGAGTTCAATGCTGTGATCACACGGATGAAAGAACTGGAGATTGCGGCCTACCGAACCATGGAAGTGGGCGATGACCAATCGGATCAGGCCAAGACTTTGGTCCATCCTGCGTCAGTCCCTTCTATTGCCTCCGGTAATAAGCAATTGACACCACTTGATGCGTGCCTACCGCCTTCGCCCGTGGGGGGTTCTTTGCAAACCTCATCAACATGAAGAGGTCCCCACTCCATAACGGCGTTCCCAGCGAGGATAGTAGGCTGCATTTCAATCGCAGCGTGCCCTAAAGTCGTCCCAACCTCGAGAGAAAACATCTGCCCGATGGCAAGGCAATTCACGAGTCACTACCTGTGCCTTGCCGCCGCAGGCTAGTTGGGTCCATCGTGGCAGGTATCTGCCTGGAATACAGTTATCTACTGCGGGTTGACAGTTTGCGTCGGTGCGATTGTCGCTCGGGGGCGAAGCTTTTCCTGGGGTGCTTTTGTTCAGGCGAGTTGGTAGAATTCTTTGGGGATGTGTGTCGAAGACGTGATCGGTGCTGTGCCCCGGGGTTGCCCAGGCTCATTCAGGAGGTGTCGGCCGTGTTGGCACATAAGCTTGCGCCGGGTGTGTCGTGGGTCGTGTGGGTCGTAGTGACTCTTGGTTCCGGTTGTGGGGAGACTCTTTTGTTAGCGGAACGAGGGGCGGACAAATTGCCGCACGGCACCACCCTGGAGCGGGGGGAACACTCAAGATACCAATCACAAGTCTCGCCTGGCCACAGGGTGGACCGAGATCATTATTGCATGAGCAAGGCTCCCTATCTTGGTCCCTCGATATGCTTTTCAAGGGTTTACCTTGGGGCGTACCCCGGGTGCGTTTACTACCGCCAAGATGTCTGGGCGACGAGTTGCCCAAGTGTTCCGCCCTGTTGTTGCCATCCTCATTTGGCCCCATATTACCATTATTACTGGTATCGGCCCTCGGTCATCTATTTTGATCCTGCGGCGCCACTCCTTCGTGATCTTGCGGCCGTGACCAATCGCTACATGGGAAGCACGCGAGCTAACTTGGAGCAAGACTTGCGGGGACCTCGGGCGGATTTGCGGGCGAACGCTCCACAACAAGACGAAGCTCCAATAGGTGACAAACAGAACATGCGCGGCTTGACCGTGGCTGAGCCGATCAAGTTCCGTCCGAGCAATGAACAGCAACGGGATCTGGCGAATCGGTTTTTGAGTTTTGGTGATCGGTGTTTCTCTTCAGGGCAATATCGGGATGCGTATTTCAAGTACAAAGAGGCCGAGAAGGCGGCTCCGGACGTTGCCGAGTCTTTGTTTCGGCAAGGCTTTGCCTTACTTGCGACGAAACAGTATGAGCTGGCATTTCATGCCTTTCGCAGGGGACTGAGGATGGACCCCACTTGGCCGAAGAAGCCCGTTTTTCTGCTTCGACTGTACGCCGAACGACAGGGCGATTTGCGAGAGCATTTGGCAAGCCTTGCCGAGGAGTGTGAGAAGAGGAACCATGAAGGTACGCTTGCGCTCTTGCTTGGGATTATGCTGTTCTGCGCCGATCGTGCGGTTGATGCCAGGGAATTCTTTGAAATTGCCCGATCTTCTCCAACTTCGGCTGAGTTGGCAGCCCTGTTTTCCAACAAGGGTGGATAAGAAGTCGTCACGTTTCACACACACTGACGCCTCAAGAAACGTCGCGGCCGGTCTTGACTGATTTTTCACATACGGATGCTTCTTCGATGGGCGGACTGTTCGGAATGCGGCGAGAATTGCGGTCCAGGATTGCCGAATAAACTGACGCCGCGAAAAACACCAAGCCAACGACGGATATGGGAATGCCCCACGTCACGAGACGATCCTGATTCAGGGCAATACCCCAGCCAAGAAGAATCGACCCGCATCCGAACACAGTAACACCACACAGGAACAACCACCAGGCCGCACCATCGACTTCGAGTCCCCGAGATGACGAAACCACGCGATCGGAGTGGACGGGTTGACCTAGGTGAGAAGCGGCCACCTGCGGATGGGCAAGCTCAAAGCGAGCGACGGGCGGTCCGGACTCAGGCTGAGGAGTCAAAGTTCTTTTGATGTGAGCAAGCTCTTCGGCCACCTCCCAAGCGTCGTAATGGGATGGCGACGGTCCACAAGACCCGCCCTCGGTGTGAACATGAAGAGGTGGAATTGCTAACCTGGCTTCGGCAGCCTGAAGCGTTGCTTGGCTGGGATGGGAAGACGAATCCTCAGCCTGTGGATACACCCAGCCGCAGCGGAAGCAGGCCAGATTTCCACTAGGTTGTGTGAAAGCCGGTATGTCTTGTTGGCAACGGTTACACCACATGGCGTTTCGGTTATCGACAGAATGGGCGTGCGACTTTGACCATTCTGCGAATCTTCACCGGGCAACCGCTAATTCAGCGTCGGGGTTACCGGAACCGAAACATGGGTAAGTTGATGTTTGTCTGTAGAAGATAGGCAAACTGGAAAACGCCGACATGGCCAGGTCTGATCACACCCTCGCGACTGGTACGAATCGCCCTTCCTGGGTGACAGACGATTGCAGATTTCGCAAGAGTTGCACTTCTTTACGAACAGTCTGGATGGCTTCTTCAGCACTCAGGCGGCCAAGTGCTTCATTCTCGATGCACAAATCGTTACCGTAACCGGCCTTTCTCAATATCCCGATGACTTTGGCAAAGTCAATGTCTCCTTGGTCGATGGGACAATGATACTTTTGATATTCCCAACCCATAGGACGTTCTTTATCTCTCATGTCAGCTGGGTAGGCAATGCTCTTGCAGTGAGTATGATAGGCACGGCCGGCAAATCGCTCGTAAATCTCGTAAAGTCGGCTGAGTGGATGGCCGAACCAGTAGAAGTTACCCGTGTCCAGGGTCAGCCCCAACCGGGGGGAACCAACGCCTTCAAAGACGGCATCCAGAAACGCCGGGTCGTTTGTGGTATTGCCATGGTTCTCTATGGCGAACTTCACACCGGTAGCCTCTGTCGCGTCAATGATCTTGCGGAGAAGCTTCACGGCAAAGGGCAAGAAATCAGTCCGTGACATTCGCCGCGGAACCACATCGATTCTAATCGCGGGAACTCCTAACTCCTTCGCTGCTACGGCAACCTTGCTACACCATTCGAGTTCGAAGTCGGGCCGTTCTTCAAAACGGTTGTGCATGCAAAACGCGGTGATTCGTTTCTTGGCACCGTCGAGAGCTTTCTTGAGATCGTCTTGTGCCTGCGGGTCGGCGACACTGAAAACACGATCACCCTGATAAAGGTACGGCAAACGAAGATCGTCGGTGATGTCGGATTCCACCCCATCTACCCCGTACGCTGTCATGGCAGCCCAGCAGTCGGGCGCTTCTGTCTTCTTCAGCATGGCGTCACGGCACGTAACAGGCCAATGCGCCGGAGTCTGTGATTCCTCAGCGGCAAGAGATGCGAGCAAGCGGTTCTTTGACGTGAAAATCGCCACCCCAGCGGCACCAATGGCCGTCAAAACGTCACGACGACGAAGATTCGAAGGAGCCGTTCTCGGAGTCGTTTCAAATAGAGACATTCCGCAAATCCTCCAGTTCTTGGGTTGAATGGGACAGTGCTTGTTTGCACGAGAGACAGCTGCTGAGCGTATGAGCGACCACGCTCGGGACTTTTCCCAATTCTGACTTGTGATGAGTGCAAAATCAAGCAAACGAGGCGCTTCGATGACTTGTTGATATTCCCAAGGCTTGTTTGATTGCGTCCGACAGGTCGAGACCCCAATCACATTGCGAGCTAACGGAACTCCGACTGCCGTGCGAATAGCCATCCCTGTTGTGAAGGACATTCATGAAACTGGCTCGACGATTTTCGGCTAACAGGTTCTTCAGCCCGCGTGTGCAGCTGTTGACTGTAGGGGCCGCTGAAGGTGCCACCGAGAGTCGGGGGGTGATGTTCTGCCTGGTCATGCAAAGTCTGTGGATTGGCCTAACCTTGCTGATCCGTGGGTGGACGGCCTATAATCATTGGTTTGAGTTGTCGTTAACGGTCCACTCCGATGGTTTTTTGAGAACACATCTTGATTCAGGAGGCTGTCTCCGTGGTTAAGGGTCGGTTCTTGTTTACGAGCGAGTCTGTCAGCATGGGCCATCCAGACAAGTTGGCAGATCAGATTTCGGATGGCATTCTTGATGCTTTAATTGCGGAAGATCCCACCAGTCGCGTTGCCTGTGAGACCCTGGTTGCCACGGGGATGGCGGTAGTTGCAGGCGAAATCACAACTAAGGCGGCGGTAAATTATGCCGATGTCGTCCGTCAAGTCATTCGGGACGTCGGTTACACGAGCGACAGCATGGGCTTCAATTATGAAACATGTGCGGTGCTCGTTTCATTGCGCCGACAAAGCCCTGACATCGCTATGGGAGTTAACGCGGACACAACAAAGGGGAAACCCATCGGGGCTGGGGATCAGGGGATGATGTTCGGGTATGCCATCAATCACACGCCCGAATTCATGCCCTTGCCGATTTCGCTAGCCCACCGAATCTTGCAGCGTTTGACAGAAATCCGCCAAAAAGGTGAGGTTGATTGGTTAAGACCGGATAGCAAAAGCCAGGTGACGATCGAGTTCGACGGGCCGACCCCTGTGCGGATCGATACGGTTGTCGTCTCCACGCAGCACAGCGATGGGATCAGCCAGAAAGAGATTCAAGATTTTGTCATCAATAAGGTGGTCAACCCCATCCTGCCTTCGGAACTGGTGAATGGCGCGATCAAGTATTACGTCAATCCGACGGGCAGGTTTGTAACCGGGGGACCGCACGGTGACACCGGAGTCACCGGACGCAAGATCATCGTGGACACGTATGGCGGTTGGGCAAAGCATGGGGGTGGTGCATTCAGCGGTAAGGATCCAACAAAGGTTGACCGAAGTGCGGCGTACATGGCCCGACATATCGCCAAGAACATCGTCGCCGCTGGTTTGGCAGATCGTTGCGAGGTCCAATTGGCTTACGCCATCGGGGTGGCCGATCCGGTCAGTATCTACGTGGACACGGATGGCACCGGCAAAGTCGAAGAAAGCGTCCTGTGTCGGGCCATCCGCGAGGTGTTTCCTTTAACGCCCGGTGGAATCATCGAGTATCTCGATCTTCTGCGTCCCATCTACCGAAAGACAGCCTCCGGTGGGCATTTTGGCCGTAGCCTGCCCGAGTTCACCTGGGAAAAAACCAATCGAACATCCGATTTGGTTGACGCGGTCGGGCGTGTTTGAACCGAGTAGTCTTTGGGTTCCAAGACCGGGCCATTTGCTCCGGACGTCACCTGTTCGTTATCGATGGTCACAGGAATCGATGACCGTTTTTGTCCCTATGAAAGCGTGACTGTCGTCACGCGATGGGTGATGTACACCTTAGGGGGCTGTCTTTGGACGATGGCCCTTGGCGTGACTGGCATCCTGGTTGCCAGGCCGCAGTCGTTAGGGGCACGTGCCCTGGCCTTAGTCGTTCTTCTTCTCTTGCTAGTCACGGGTTCCCTCGGCATTCGGCGAGTTGTTGACTGGGCGGCCAAAGGATTGAAGGCTCGCGCTGGTGTCATTGTCGTAATTGTCGCCGCAATCAGCGTCATTGGTGTGTTGGTTTTGGGAACCCGGTCGGTCTTACTCATCGTGGCAGTCTTCTTCGCCGTTACAGGAATGATTCTTCAGGGGCCAGTCCTTCGGAGTCGCCCGCTTGTTTCTGACAAGCGGACCCATAAGCAAAAGAGATTGCAACATTTCCACCAAGCGTTCTGGAGATTCCTTTCTCCTCGTGCCTTGGCGCAAATTCCACTTGGAAAAAGCGAGGATGGTTGTCTTGGCGCTTTGCCTTTACAGGTACAGCCGGGAATCCGAACGGGGGTCAGGAGTTTGAATCGCGCACTTTGCAATCGAAAGAGGGGTTTCGGAAATGCATTACAGAGGCCGATTCGCTCATCGCCCCCAACAAGGCGGCCCTATTTTCAAGTTGCCGAGTATCGGGATCGCACACAGCGGCGGGTGATCTGCGGTGAAGCGAAGGTGCTTTTCCAACCTCAACAGCAAGTCGCCAGTGTTCATTTTCCTTTTTGGCCGCCCTTTGAAAGCATCCCGGAGATTCAGCTGTGGCACGCTGGGAAAACGAGAGTCAAAGTAGGGAAGATACATCCGTTTGGAATGCGTCTCGACGTTCGCCTTTCGGCTCCCGTGACAAACAGAACTCGTGTTCCCGTGCGGTTTCGTGCGATTGAGCGAAGTTAGGTCTTTTCTGTGACATTCGTTTCGCACAGGGTGGATGACCTTAACGGCGGAGTTGCCTTGCGGGTGAAACCGAAAGATATGTTTGCCTTGTCGGTGATACGATTCTTGAGTAGTATCACGATTTTAGGGTGCGAAACGCGTCGGTGTCGAAGTTGCGGGGACGGTTCCCCAGCGTGGGATGCGATTGGTCGTTCTTCGGATAGATCTTCGGTGGATGGCAGGTTCACCTCTTTAGAGACAAAATGGACAGTTGGCCTGAAGTCGTTATTACCGGTCTGGGTGTGGTCAGTCCTATCGGCGTTGGCTGTCAAGCGTTCTGGGATGCGCTTTGTGCCGGTCGATCTGGCGTCACAAGAATCGACGCGATAGCGAACCAGAATTGGGCATCAAGTATTGGTGGGGTCGTACGGGATTTTGACGCCAAAGACCGCGTTCGACCGCGAAAGGCTCTCAAGGTCATGAGCCGCGACATCCAGATGGCATTTGTCGCGGCTGATATGGCGATAGAAATGTCGGGGGTAGCGGCGAGCGGTGTTGAGCCAGAACGATTTGGCATCGTCTTTGGGGCTGATCTCATTCCTTGTGAGTTGGACGAAATTGCGGGCGCCGTTCGCAGTTGTATTGTTGATGGTCACTTTGATTTTTCCTTGTGGGGTGAACGGGCCGCGTCAGAGCTTTATCCCCTCTGGTTGTTGAAGTATTTGCCCAATATGCCAGCGTGCCATATTGGAATCGCCCACGACGCGCGGGGTCCTAACAATTCGTTGACACTCGCAGAGGTCTCTGGTCTGGCGTCCCTCGTAGAAGCTGTTCGTGTGATCCAACGTGGTGAAGCCGATGTTATGATCGCGGGTGGGACTGGTTCAAGGATCAATCCCTCGATTTGGGTTCGCGAAAAGGCGTATGAGCTTTCCAAGAGGTGCCAGGAACCGGAACGGGCATGTCGTCCTTTCGATGCCTCACGCGATGGGATGATCCACGGTGAGGGTGCTGGGGCGGTTATTCTCGAACGACGGGATCACGCCGTAGCCAGAGGGGCCAGGATCCTGGCGCGGATCCTTGGGTTTGCCTGCACATTCGAACCGAGGCGTCTCCATCGACCTGTTGAGGGAACGGCGATTCGTCAGGCTATTCGGTTCTCCCTCAAGATGGCAGGTTTAAGACCCAATGATGTGGGACACGTAAACGCCCATGGGTTGAGCACCGTGGAGGACGATGTGGCTGAGGCCTCGGCGATTCGCGGTGAACTGGGAGATGTTCCCGTAACAGCACCCAAAAGCTTTTTCGGGAATCTCGCTGCTGGCACGGGGATTGTCGAGATGGCGGCCAGTATTCTGGCTTTTGCCGAGAAGAAGATACCGTTCACACTTAATTATGAATTACCTGATCCACGATGCCCGATTGACGTTGTTGCCGAGAAGCCGAGGCCGCTGGGCGTTCCGACCGCGGTAGTCTTAAACCATTCCCGAATTGGGCAGGCGATATCGGTCGTGCTTGCTGCCGAGTAATGGAGGAGTATCTGCAAGTTCCCCTATTGTTCTTTGACGGGCGAGAGTTTCTTCGGGTTGGTCAGTGAGAATAAGGAAGATCGATTTATGGTTCAACCTGTTGTTGGAATCCTCATGGGAAGCGATAGCGATTGGCAACATGTAAAGCCAGCGGCAAGCGTTTTGCACGAGTTTGGGGTTCCCTTCGAAGTCCATGTGATGAGTGCACATCGGACCCCGCATCAGGTGGGCGAATATGCAGCCCAAGCGGAGGGCCGTGGCCTGAAAGTCATCATTGCGGCGGCCGGAGGGGCTGCCCATTTGGCGGGCGTGGTGGCTGCCCATACGATTTTGCCGGTGATCGGGATTCCTGTTCCAACGGGATTAGCGGGTGGATTGGATTCGCTCCTTTCTATGGTGCAAATGCCCGGTGACATCCCTGTCGCCACCGTAGGTGTGGGAAGTGGTGGCGCACGAAATGCCGGTCTGTTGGCCATTTCAATCCTGGCATTGGGCGATGCGGTTCTCCGTGAGCGGCTTAAGACGTTTCGACGACAATTGACGGAAAAGGTTGCTGCTCGGGATGGCAATCTCCAGCTCAAGGTGTCGGAAGAGTTTGGGAACGCGAAGGACAATGGCGGCTGAAGCGTCATTTCTTGCCGACGGACCTTATCAGTTCGGATGTCTAATTGCGGTTGCACCCTGAGGAAAGACAAGACCGGCGATGATCGCAGCGAAACCGTTTTCAACACTCGAATGGATTGGCGGAATAGATGGCCACCTGAGGCTGTTGGACCAGACCCGACTGCCCCGAGAATTGGTTTACATTGATTGCCAGGATGAAAAGCAGGTGTGGCAGGCCATCAGGTCTCTTCAGGTACGGGGTGCACCGGCGATCGGCATTGCCGCGGCTTACGGTGTTTGCCTGGGAATCAAGGGCGTTGATTCCACCAGAATGGACAGTCTTTTCCAGCGACTGGAGACCGTCGTTTCCTACCTCGCGTCGGCGCGACCGACGGCGGTGAATTTATTCTGGGCTTTAGGACGCATGAAACGCCGTGCCCAGGCGTCTCGCGGATTGGATTCGCCCGACCAGATACGTGAGGTTCTCCTGGAGGAAGCAAAAGCAATTCATGAAGAAGATCGGGCAATCTGCCGTGGCATAGGTTACTGGGGGAGTACCCTGTTGGCAGATGGCATGGGTGTCTTGACTCATTGCAACGCAGGGGCGTTGGCGACGTCTGAACTGGGGACAGCGCTGGCCGCGATTTACACAGCCGTGGCCTCGGGAAAAAGACTGTTCGTTTTTGCCGATGAAACCCGGCCCTTATTGCAGGGCGCACGGCTGACAACATGGGAATTGAGCATGCACGGCATTCCTGTCACGCTTATCTGTGACAATATGGCTGCGCAGGTCATGCGAGAGGGGAAGATCCAGGCGGTTATTGTGGGGGCGGATCGGATTGCTGCTAACGGTGATGTCGCGAACAAGATCGGCACATATGGTTTAGCAGTGCTGGCGAAAGCGCATAATATTCCGTTTTACGTGGCTGCCCCAAGTTCCACGTTTGATTTGAATTTGGCCCATGGGGGGTTGATCCCCATTGAGCAGCGATCGCCTGAGGAAGTCACTTGCCCGTTTGGGGTCGCAATTGCTCCAACGGGGGTTCAAGTCTATAACCCGGCGTTTGATGTGACGCCAGCAGAGTTGATCACAGCCATCATTTACGAAAAGGGAATTGTCTCCCCTGTAAACGAGGAAACTATTCGGCTGGCAATCGAACCTCTCAATAGCGGTCGGCTCGTCACGGAGGTTACCACATAGGTAACTGAATAGCCCGACACAGAGATTGGAACAGTCGTTGTCTGAAATCGCAGGAGTGATTCACAAATTGCCCTGCCCCTGGGTGGAATAATTGCAATGGCGGATGCAATTCTGTGAGATTGCGCCCCAATTCCAATGCAGACCTCTATCAACCTTCTTTTCCGGCCGCGTGATACCGTCTCTTAGGTTATCAAGAGTTGGATGCAGAAACCCGAGAATCTGCGGAGAGAAAAGCATTCTCTGAATTACGTCCCGTCGCCTCGGAAATCCGTGCAAGCTGTTCGGCGTGCTTCTCTGTCAGGGACGAGAACGAGAAGCGCCATCGCCAGTTGTTATCGGGCGTGCCAGGGATATTCATCCTGGCCTCAGACCCTAATCCGAGGACGTCCTGGAGTGGGACAACCGCAATCTCCGACCGCGATTCAAACGCTAACCGAATCATGTCCCAACTGATGGTCTCTGGCTTGGCGGCACAATATCGCCGAAGTCGCTCCTGGAGCTGCGGAAGTGGCAGGACCTCGTGAGTGAACCAGCCCAGGCTCGTATCATTGTCATGCGTCCCAGAGTACATCACGGTATCCACGGCAACGCGATCGGGCAAAAAGGCATCGACCATAGATGCCCCGAAGGCGAATTGAAGGACCGCCATTCCGGGAAAGCCAAACTTGCGGCGTAAGGCGATCACGTCAGGCGTGATGTGGCCAAGGTCCTCCGCCACAATGGGAAGGATGCGCCGTCCATCAGCAAATTGTCGCCAAGGTCCTTCCCAGGTCGCGATCAGCCGGGAAAAGAGGTCCTCGCCCGGCGCCGGAACCCATTGGCCCCGTTCCGCCGTTTGGTGAGAAGCGGGAACGGACCAGTAAGCCGCAAACCCCCGAAAATGGTCAACTCGAGCCAGGTCCACGAGCTGGAAAACCGCACGAAAGCGATCAATCCACCACCGATACCCGTCTTTTTGAAGAATATCCCACCGATAGACTGGATTTCCCCAAAGCTGCCCCGTGGCGTTGAAGTAGTCCGGTGGAACGCCGGCGACAGCGATTGGCTGATAACGTTCATTGAGAAGAAAATAATGCGGATTGGCCCAAACGTCGGCACTATGGTATGAGACGTAGATCGGAATATCCCCAAAAATCTGGACACCCCGCTCAAGAGCAAACCGATGCAACTGGTCCCATTGGCGATTGAAAAGGAACTGAACGAAGCAATGGAAGCGATAGGCCTGCCACAGCTTGCCCGGCGAGTCCATATCTAAGAAATCGAATTCACCCCGTCGAAGCTGATCAATGTGTACGCCGTCAAAAATATAAGGCCATTGCGGCCAGTTGTTATTCCCGATGAGGTCAACCAGCGCTTGGTAAATCGCGTATGTTTTCAACCACCAGGATTGGCTTTCGCAAAAAAGATGGAAGTCCTCGGATAATGGATGGGACTCTCCACTACCGCGGTAGTTCTCGAACGATTCGAACGCCAGTTTCAGAATGGCCCGTTTTTTGCGCGAGATGGATCGATAATCAACCGAGGCGTCGTCGGCAGTTTTGTGAAAATACTGGGCGACAGTCTCGGCATCCAGAAGTCCATCATCCACGAGCAACTCAGGGGATATCAATAACTCATTCCCTGCGAACGCTGAGGGCGAACTATATGGGGACCCCCAATCATCCACAGGGCCGAGCGGAAGAACCTGCCAGTATCTCTGCTTTGCCAACGCGAGCCATTCGACGAACCGGTAGGCGGAAGAGCCGAGATCACCAATCCCTGTTGGGGTGGGCAGTGAAGTCGGATGGAGCAGAATACCACTTTCGCGCATGTGGATAAATCAGACCCAGGTGGAATTATCAGTCAATGAAAATTGCGTAAAAATTGCGATTGCCTTTTCCAAGGTGAGGACACACGATTGCGCCTTTTACCAGCGGAAAACACCTGTGTAAATGTCATCTAAGCCACATTCTACGGGATTCAGCACCGCATGGCAGGGGGTTTCTCAAAAAAGGGTGGGGATACAGTATTCAACTCGTAAGTTGAGCACAATACAGAAAATGGGGGCAGCGGCATCGAGGTGTGCGGTCAAAGTCCCACAAACAATATGCCTTACCATTGACAAAGACAAGGGCTGCGTGACCGATGGCAGAAACGCCCGTCAATATTTGGGCGTCGCGGGCCTTCCCTAGAAGCAGAAACATTAGTAGTATGATAAAATAAAATATGTATAGTACGTTTTCCGCTCGACGGGGGACGGTTGTCAGTGTCAGAGAGCTGCCGCTCCTGGGAGGTTTGCGATCCTGCCTTCGTGAATAAGCGTAAGGCAGCGAATTCGGCGGACCTGGAATTGCTCGGGGACCACGTTTAGGATCGTCTGATGAATCGATCTAAACCAACACGGATGCTGGTTTCAAATCTCCTGCCAGCACGAGCCGCTGAGGTTGACCACACACCGAGGATAACCCATGGGCGTTGACGCCATTGTCTCCCTCATTGTCGTTGGCCTAGTTTTCGTTTTGTTGGCGACAAGTCGATTGCCGGCCGACGTCGTCCTCATGGCGGGGCTGACCATCCTGATCTTGGCGGGTGTCGTACCAACCCGTGAAGCCCTTCAAGGCTTTGGGAATGAGGGTCTGGTGACGATTGCTGTGCTCTTTGTCGTGGTGGCGGGGCTTACCGAAACGGGGGCCGTGAGTTGGCTCACGGATTATCTCTTCGGTCGGGTAAAGTCAGTGACCGTGGCCATCCTGAGACTGATGATACCCACAGCGGCGATTAGCGCATTTGTCAACAACACCCCGGTCGTTGCCATGCTCATTCCGGCGGTGAATGATTGGGCCCGACAGAACAGGGTTCCTCCATCGAAACTCATGTTACCCCTGAGTTACGCAGCAATTCTCGGTGGAACCTGCACCTTGATCGGCACGAGCACAAACCTGATTGTGAATGGTCTGCTGATTCAGGCTCATGATCACGGGGTGAACGTGCCGGGGCATATTCTTCCGCGGGGGCTGGAAATGTTCGACCCCACTTGGGTCGGACTACCGGTGACATGTCTCGGAATTGTTTTCATTCTGTTGACCCATCGTTGGCTACTGCCAGCCAGGGTGATTACACCTCCAATCAGGGAGGATCCACGCCAATACACGACGGAGATGCTTGTCGAGCCTGCCAGTCCCCTTGTCGGAAAGACGATCGAGGAAGCTGGTCTTCGCCATTTGCCGGGTTTGTACTTGGCGGAAATCAACCGGGACGGCCAGGTCCTACCGGCAGTTTCCCCCCAGGAACAGCTTCGCGCCAATGATCGTCTTATCTTCGTTGGGGTTGTGGAATCCGTTCGAGACCTGCAAAGAATTCGGGGACTTGTTCCGGCGACGAACCAGGTGTTTAAGTTAGATGCCCCGCGTTCACACCGTTGCCTTATCGAGGCGGTCATTAGTGACCGCTGTCCGATCCTCGGTAAGACGATCCGTGATGGTCGTTTTCGGTCGCGCTACAACGCCGTCGTCATTGGGGTTGCCCGCGAAGGGGAACGTTTGAAAGGGAAGATCGGCGACATTGTTTTGCGGCGTGGCGATACCGTCTTGTTGGAGGCCCATCCGTCTTTTGTGGAAGCTCACCGTCACAGCCGCGATTTTTACCTCGTTAGCCCGATTGAGGATTCGAAGCCGCCGCGCTATGAAAAGGCCGGGACAGCCCTGGTGATTCTGTTGGGGATGGTCCTTGTAGTAAGCCTCAGCGAGTCTCTGGGGGATATCACACTGATGCTAGGCTCATTGAAAATAGCCCTGGGACGGATCACGATGCTGAAAGGAGCGTTGCTCGCCGCCGCCGCAATGCTTGCCTTCCGTTGTTGCACTCTTACTGAAGTTCGCCGCGCCATTGATTGGCAGGTCCTGGTGGCGATCGGTGCGGCAATCGGGATCGGTACTTCCCTGGAGGCTACCGGGGCAGCTCGTTCGGTCGCCGGTTACGTCGTCGATTCAGTTGGTCACAATCCGTGGTTGGCCCTGCTGATGATTCATGCGATGACATCATTGCTTACAGAACTGGTCACAAACAACGCGGCGGCCGCGCTCATGTTCCCATTTGCTCTGGCCACGGCTCAACAACTCGATGTCAACCCGATGCCTTTCGTTATTTCTATCATCACAGCGGCATCGGCGTCATTTGCGACGCCTCTTGGGTACCAGACCAATTTGATGGTTTACGGACCAGGAGGCTATCGCTTCTCGGATTACCTGCGAATTGGGATCCCCATGAATATCTTGGTGACTTTGATAACCGTGACGATAGCTCCCTTGGTTTGGCCATTCTAGATGACTTCACATTGAGATTGGTTCGCCCATTGACGTAAAACCATCCTCAGGGCGGTTAGTGCAATCCGTGAATTGCCCCGGCAGCACGCAAGGCCTTCACACCGGCGTACGAGGTCCTGTCAGATCGCACCGCTGACCATTCGTGTTTTCGTAGCATGATGACTTGGCGGAAAGACTCGTTGTGATTTTCGTTGCGGTTCACTGCCGGATTTTACCTGAAGTTTCCCTGAGGAGACTCTCTCACTTTCAGACGGTTTCCTGATGTCAAAATGTGATGACACATGCTGTAATTCGACCAATGCGCTTTTCAATGCTCTTCGGGTTCGTTGTGTTCGTCCTATTGGGCCGTTAAACTATTTACGGCGAATGTGACATGGGGCAGTAAGTGTGGTTGCGGGTGAGTCATCCTGAGAACGAGATTTGGCGAACTCTTGGAGGTGTGGGATGAGCCGGTTCAGTTTACTTTCATGTGTTGCGGCAGCTCTGATGAGCGGCATCGTCGGAGCATTCGAGTTGCCGCCCGTTAATTATGATGAAAGCAAGGTGCCAGCCTATACCTTGCCGGATCCTTTGGTGTGTGAGGATGGTACGGTCGTCCGCGATGCTGCAACCTGGGTTCAGAAGCGACGACCGGAGTTGTTGCGGCTTTTCCAGACCCATGTTTATGGCCGTTCCCCGGGCCGCCCCGCGGATCTGTCCTTCGCTCTAAAGAGTCAGGACGACAATGCTTTGGGCGGTAAGGCAATACGCAAAGAAGTGACGGTCTATTTCTCGGCGAAGAAAGATGAGGGACCTAAGATGGACCTTCTCATTTATTTGCCGAAAGAGGCCAAACGTCCTGTGCCGTTGTTCGTCGGGCTAAACTTTGGTGGGAACCACGCCATTCATCCCGACCCGGGCATCTCAATTCCCACCAGTTGGATGAGGCCCGGTCCGGGTGTTGTCAACAACCGGGCGACTGAAGAAGGTCGCGGGACGGCAGCGAGTCGTTGGCCAGTCGAAATGATTCTGTCGCACGGGTATGGTATTGCGACCGCGTATTACGGTGATATTGATCCGGATTTTGATGATGGGTTTCAGAATGGCGTCCATCCTCTTTTCTATAAGGAGGGTCAAAAACAGCCAGCCCCGGATGAATGGGGTTCAATTGGGGCCTGGGCGTGGGGATTGAGTCGGGCGATGGATTACTTCGAGACCGATAGGGATATCGATGCCAAGAAAGTGGCTGTTCTTGGTCATTCCCGATTGGGTAAAACGGCTTTGTGGGCAGGTGCTCAGGATGAACGATTTGCGATTGTTATTTCCAACAATTCTGGTTGTGGTGGAGCTGCCTTGAGCCGTCGGCACTTCGGTGAGACGGTGGCCCGAATTAATACAAGTTTTCCCCACTGGTTCTGTGACAATTTCAACAAATACAACGAGAACGAAAATGCTCTCCCCGTTGATCAGCACGAACTCATCGCGCTGATTGCCCCGCGGCCCGTCTATGTGGCGAGTGCCACAGAAGACCTTTGGGCAGACCCGCGAGGCGAGTTCCTGGCGGCAAAGGGTGCGGATCCGGTCTATAAACTCCTCGGCACGGAGGGATTACCGGCAGAAGAAATGCCTGCGCCGGATCAGCCAGTGATGGGTCAAATTGGCTACCATCTGCGAACGGGCAAACACGATGTCACCGCCTATGACTGGGAGCAGTATATCAAGTTTGCCGACAAACATTTTGGCCGGGCATCAACACAGCCCCAATGAGGGACGACGCGAGTCAGCCCTGGATATAGTCCTTCATAAAACGGTTCTCGATAATGAGGTGGTCGAGCTGGGCTTTGACCGCGTCGCCTATCGAGATGATGCCGACCAATTGGCCTTCATGAACAACCGGGAGGTGGCGAACTCGATGAATGGTCATCCGCTGTAAGGCCTGTTCCACGGTTTCTTCTGGATGGGCTGTGATCAGGTTGCGCGACATAACTTCCGCGACGCGGACCTCGCTGAGGGGAGCTGCCGAATAGGCACACCGGCGGAGAATATCCCGCTCTGTGATGATGCCAAGGATCTTTTCGCCATCTTCAGGATCACGATGGCAAACAACGAGGGCCCCGATATTGTGCTGAACGAGTTCCTCGACCACATCCTGCAAGCTGGCATCAGGGCTAATGGTGTAAACGTGACTCCCTTTGGCACGGAGAATTTCCTTCAGCGATACTCTCCCCGCCTCTCCGATCTCAGTCATAGCCGATCTCCCGGTTCAAAGACTGACATTGGTGCGTGAGCGTTGGCCTCACGCACCAGTTACGACAGACTAAAATGCCGCCACGGTTATTTTACGGTTCGGAATGCCGAGTCAAGTAGTCGCCACAATGTCCGGGGTTCCTTCCAGCGAACGAACGCATGGGATTTGTTTTCCCTTTGATCGTGCTGTCTTGTTGCTGGCGTGTAGTGTTGGCAAAATGTGCAATATGATTTTTCTTGTCTTAGAGGAGTGCCGTTTGATAAGGAGACTGGCATGGTACCGATTGTGGGCTTCGTGGGTGGTGGCCGGGTTGCCCGAATCTTGTTGGCCGGCTGGTTGCACGCCGGAAAGACCTTCCAGGAGGTGCGAGTTTGTGATCCCGATTCCTCGGCAATCGAGCGGCTGAAGTTCTTTGGCACATCAATTGTAAAGTCTGCGACACCCGAAGATGTCGCGAAATCACCTGTGGTGTTTCTCGCTGTCCATCCACCGGTGATGGAGAAAGTGTGTCGGGAGTTGGCCGCGCATGTGACACACGAAACGGTTGTGGTCTCGCTGGCACCCAAGGTCACGTTTGCCCGGTTGCGTGAATGGTTGGGCGGGCATTCAGCATTAGTGCGGGCCATTCCCAATGCTGGCTCGTACGTGGGTAAAGGATTCAATCCTATTTGTATTGAATCATCACTGAGTGAGAAACAACGCGAGGAAGTCCTAACACTGTTTGGTGCACTAGGGACGCTGGTGACTGTTAATGAGGAGCTTCTTGAAGCCTACGCTATTGTCACCGGTATGGGACCAACGTACTTCTGGCCGCAGTTATTTGAATTGAGGTCGTTCCTCCGCGAGAGAGGTTTACCGGACGACGCTATTCATGTTGCGCTTGGGGAGATGCTCCAGGGAGCGCTTTCGGTCATGTTTGAGAGCAGTCTCTCTGAGGAACAAATCATGGACTTGATTCCTGTGAAACCACTGGCGGATATTGAGCCATCCTTGAGAGAGTCGTACCACACGAGATTGCGAGAGTTTCTTGTGAAGTTGCGTCCGCAGTGAACTTATTCTCGTCTCAATCCTTCCATGAGGTTCTGACGAAGGATCCACCACGTGGCCGCCGATGCTGTGAAAAAGCCAACTATGATCATTCCAATCAGCAATTGAATGAGCGGCAGCCAGGGAATTGTTGCCCGTCCCGAGATCAATTGTGGGAAGACGGCCACAAGCGCTGCGGAGACTCCAACAACAAGGCCGACGACGAGGAGAGTCACGTTCTCCAGAATGATCAGGTACTGAATGCGGTGGGGACGAAAGCCGACGGCTCGCAGGAGGCTGATTTCGCGGCGTCTTTCCCACAATCCACGAAAGAGCACCGCGCCCAAACCAACTGTGCCCAAGAGCACTCCAAAACCACCGAGCGTTTGAAACGTTGAAAGATAAGTATTCTGGACAGCAAGCAGAGCGGCGAGGCGGTCCTGGGTTGAGGAAAAAACTCCCCCCTGCTCCACCAGAACTCGCTCGAATGCAGCACTTATCAAATGCCACCTTTTGCGCGCGACCTGAAGTGGCTCGCTGGGTTGAGCCGGCAATTCTATCAGAAACAGACGGTACCCTGCGGCATCTGGGAAGACTTGAAGAAAGGCATCCTCGGAAATGAGCAGCTTTCCCTGAAAGACACTGTTATTAAGGAGGCCGACGATTTCGAATACCACAGTTCTGCCATCGTCCGTCCTGATTTGGAAACGCTCGCCAACTCCCCCCCAGAGATGCAAAGAATACTTGGCTGTTGCGTCGTCGAGGATGGCTCGTACCAGAATGTGGCCGTCCTCTAGGCTTTTTACCGGTTCTTCCAAGAGAAGCCAGGGATTGGAGACATCGGCTTTTCGTTGATGCTCGGTGAAGGCGAAACCGCCCCGCTCAAGAAACGCTTTGCTCACACCCAAGACGACCGGATGGTTCGGACGATAGAGGTTGAGGCAACTGGCATCTTGTCCGGACTTGACTCGAAACGCAAAAACCCGCGCATCTTCGAGAAGCTGGCGCTCTTGCGAAGAAAACCCGAGTTGTTCTTGCCTCGCCGGATCGTTGAAGTCGTCGAAAACGGGTAGATCGGTCTCCCCGATGACCGCAAAGCCGCCGTTACCACTGCTTCGATTGGGAGCAAGCTGATCAGGATCAATGTAGAAGGCGCTGATGGCAACGATGATAAACACGGCGGCGGCCATCAAGAGGGTTGTCAGTTCCGTACGTGTCCTGTTTCGCGAAAGGTTTCGAATAGCTAGCGCCACGAGATTGTAGGCTCTTCTTCGATAGTGTTCCATGTTCTGAAGAATAAGCCTGAGAGTCAACCAGAACCCCAAGAGTGTCGTGGCGCCACTCAGAAAGAAGATGCCTGCTTGATTCTGTTCTTTCAACGTGATTCCCCACAAACCGAGCAGGATCGCTGATGAGAAAAGGAACACGACTATCACCAGTAAGGTCCATCGCCTCGTTGCACCTTTCATGCTGGAATGAAGTATGTCTTCGATCGTCTGACCACTCAGGAGCACATGAGGCGACCGGCGGATCAGGCGTGTTATAACACCGATGGTCGATAAAAGACCACTTGCCACGCCAAAAGAGAACCCCAAGAGAAGTGAATTCGGAGTGAAAGAAAGACTGAGAAAACGTGTCCCAATGGCAGGAAGCCAGACGCTATGCAGCCCCCAAAGCATAAGCTGTGCATAACCTAGACTTGCAACTGTGCCTATAAGGCTGGCAAGAACGGCCACCAGCAATGCCTCTGTAGTTAGCCAAAGGAAAACACGTTTGGGCGGCCAGCCAATCGCACGGACAACCCCAATTTGCACGGAGCGTCTGTGGAGCGTCATCGCGAACACCAGTCCTGTTAGGATCATGGCAGCCCCCAGGACAAACATGCTGAAACCCAAAAATAGCAATTTGAAAGGTGTCGTGCCTCTTGCTGCCTCTAAAGATAGTGCGCGAACAGGTTGAAACTGCCAGCCTAATTCGGACAGGGAGAATCGCAGACGTTTTTGAAGTTGGGAGACATCGACATTGGCCGGTGGAACAACACGGACCGAGGTTGTGACCCCGAAACGACTTTTCAAGTATTTTGTAGCAAATTCGGGCGGCACAAAAACCTTTGGCGTTGCCCGGTATTCTTCCCAGTACTTTTCGTCTTCCTTCGTCACGTGGGATGCGTCAAAAGGAAAAGGAGGGTCCCAATCGGCAATCGAGTCCTTATCGGTTAAGCCCTGGACTTCCGGGACGAGGGCCGGATCATTCGCCGCCTCTTCCATAACGACAATATCACTGACGGTCAGATCGACCTTTTGACGCTCAATTTGACCGGCCTTCGTTTCGGGGGTAAACAGGGTGACCTCAATCGAGTCGCCCGGATGGATGTTCAGGCGGGCGGCCAACCATTCGTTGACAACACACTCCCCAAGTACTGGCTGCGCAACCCGTTGCCTATCGCGATTCAAGAAAGGCCCCAAAGGTGGGTCTTCAGTCAATGGCATAGCAGCCATCGTCACGTACCAGACCTCTTTTTCTCTGGTCCGGACAGTCTCTGCCAAGGACAGCGTCACGCGTTCGGTTCGGAAGTCTCGAAGTCGTTGAATGAGTAGTTCCTCAATTCGCGGATCAAAGATCAAGCGATCGGTTGTGAGGTTCAAGTACCCTCTCGGTGTGCGTTCGAGGCGCACACCAAAGTCCTCAGGCCAAACAAGCAGATTCCTTAGCGCAGCCTCTTCTTCGTTTGACTCCGATTGCGATGTGTCAGTTGTCTCCAGAAGAACCAAGTTGGCTCTTCCAGGTTGACCCGCGGTGGCGGCGAGCCATTCCAAATCGACAAAGGCATTACGTGGCGTCTCCTGAGACAGATTTAAGCCGAAACTTCCAAGGCCTGAGTCCTGGATGATATCAATGACCGTTACCGCAGACGGTCGAACAAGTTCATGTCGCCGCCCCAGGGCGCTCTCCGACGGAATCCCCTGAAGCTGGGGAACCCTGAGGATCAGCCGATCACCGACCTTGGCGTTCAGGAGATCCGCCAATGTTTGGTTGAGAATGATTTCCCGTGATTTGGGAATACGAGATGGAGAAAAGGAGCCTAAGGCCCAAAATCGAGTGTCGCAGCCAATCACTTGCACGTGGTTGACAATGCCTGGCTGGTCACCAGATTTCTCGATGCCGGTTTGAAGCAGCAAGACCGGAGCGGCGTGAGAAACCACATTCCGAGTAGCTCGGATCTGCATTATTTCGTCAACCCAGGATTGACGGAAAAGATGAGGCGCAAGCAGCGCATAGTCTGTTTTGCCCAGCCGATCGACAGCACGTTGACGCAGACTGAAACGAAGCGAATCACCAAGGATCAATGCACCGGTGAGGACAGCGGTCACGGTTGCCGCGGAGAGAAGGACTGCGATATGACTCGGGAGATAAGAGATCAACGATCGATAAGCAAGTCTGAAAATACTTGTCGTTAAACGTTTCATACACCCTGCGTCCCTAGCTCAGTTCTACCAAACGGCCATCCTGAAGTTGCATCCGGCGGGCCAACATCGAAGCGAGCATCGAACTGTGTGTCACTGTTATGAGAATGGCACGGTTTTCGGCATGGAGTTCCAGGAGCAACTCTGCAACCTTTCTTCCAGACGTCGCATCCAAGTTGCCGGTCGGTTCATCCGCGAGGATCAGAACGGGACGAAGAATCAACGCTCTTGCCAAAGCCGCCCGTTGTCGTTCCCCACCAGAAAGCTCGGATGGTCGGTGATCACTTCGACGAGAAAGGCCAACCCTGTCCAACAGATATTCTGCCCATTCCAGGTGCTCTTTCCGTGGCGTGCCCTCGGCCAAACAGGGGATCAAGACATTCTCAAGAACGGAACACTGAGGAAGAAGATGATGGTCTTGAAAGACAAAGCCCACCTTCCGATTACGGAACTTCGATAACGAAAGCTCCGACATCACGGTAATATCCTCACTGTCCACAATCACCCGGCCGCTGGTTGGTCTATCCAAGCCCCCTATGAGGTTTAGCAACGTACTCTTGCCTGAACCGCTTGGCCCAACGATGGCAAGGCTTTCGCCAGATTGAAGCGTGAGGTCAATCCCGCGTAGAACCGCTATCGGGTCTCCCGGCGCCGGATATGTCTTGGTGAGTTGCTCTACAAGAAGTGATGGCATAACAAGCCTCGCTGTAGTTTCAGCGTGAAACAACAATACCGGAGAAATCAAGTATAGCGAACCATGGCCAAGGTACGCAGCAAACTCGGAGGAAAATGAGCGGACAAAGGTATTCTACGTAGCGATAGAGTTGCGGAAATGTGGGTTTCCTAGTGCCAGTGACATTTTTGGTTGACAATGCGTCACTGGGATTCTTCTGTCCTACCTAAACGTGCAACTCCGAGGAACTCCTGCGCATGTTGGAAACAGATTGACTCCGTGATTCGATCGTCCAATTGCGATTCGAGAAGTTTGAACGCAGCCGATTCAAAATAGAACACGGGGCTGAAGGACCCAAAACAGATACGCACATTGGGGATGGCAGTCACCAAACGTTCGAGGCTGGCCATTCCTTCCAGCATGCCCAGGTCTGCATAAACACGTCCGGTGGCGATCAGCTTTTCCAATGGCTGGCTGGGGACCGTACGGTGACAGTTGAGCAGCATCACCCGTAAGCCCGAGAATTGATTCAGCCAGTGGGATAAGGGCGAAATATCGACAGGCTTCACAGCCAGCAGCGGGTTCTGGGTGCGGATGTCTTCCATCTCGATGACGATTTGAATCCCAATACAACGCTCTGCGGCGAGGCTAAAGAGACGGCCTACTTCGGGAAGATCGAGGCCGTACCCATGGTAGCCCGGGTAAAGTCGAAGGATCGGCATCTGGAGATCATCGACACATCGCCGAAACTCTTCGGTCCAATCGGGGAGCGTTGGATTGACGGTCCCGCATGGGACAAGAAACCCATGTCCTACCTTTCGACATTCGTCCCATAGCCGGCCATTGACCGATGCGACGTCTTTGTGCAGAAGTGCCTCAAGGCTTCCTGCCCAAGCGGCTGTCACACCATGTCTCTTGAGGCGATCGACCAATTGCGCTGGTTCGTCATTCGGGACTCGGCGAAAAGGCCAATGGAAAAGATACACGTGGGTATCAATGAGTTGGTAAGAAGGACCGGCACGCCAGCCAGACACCGTCGACGTGGCAAGGCTTTCCAAACCTTGAGTCGCGAGGATATAACCGGCAGATATCGAACCAAGAAAACGGCGACGTGTGACCATCTGAAAATCCCTCATACTTGAACCCCCTTGGTCTTCAAGATGGGTTCGAGAAGATTCTTTAGATTACTCCGCAAAATAAGCCGTTTTGTATCATCGTCGAGTGACGCACCCAGGACTTTTCCCAATTGAGTGGCGAAACTTCGCCCTGGGGCATCGCTGCCAAAGATGACACGATGGGCACCAAGGAGTCGAACCGCCATTTCGGTGAAGCCAGCCGTGGGATCGCTGCCGCTCAATTCAGCGTACACGTTGGGAAGATCGCGGAAGGCCTGCAAACCGATTTCCCAGTTCCCGCCACTGTGTGCAGCGATAAACGCGGTATCAGGGTGACGTCGCGCCAGGCAAGCCAGGTCCTGGGGCGTTGACTCCCCCGGCAAATTGCCAGTCGTCTTGATCCAGGTATGCTGAAGGACGACAACCCCACAATCATGGGCCAAAGCGGCGATCGGATCGAGCGCGGAATCGCAACAGCGACGTGCCACCCAGAGCTTCACACCGACCATGGGACCGTCTTTGACATGCCGTCGTAGTTCGTCCAAGCTGGCATCAAGGTAATTCGGATTGAGATAAACAAATCCAAAGGCCTGTTGCGGAAAACGTTCAACAGCCCGTCGCACCTCTTGATTTGCCTCTTGCATTTCCTCGGGCGTTGGGTCGTATTGCCACCGCATTCCCATGAAAACACACACTCGGGTAATGTTCAGACGGGAGGCACCCTCGAGAAGACGTTCCAGCCGTTCCTCAGGTGTCTTGCCCGGTAGGCCGCCCAGATGAGTATGGGCGTCCCAGATCTCAAACTGTGTAGGAAGAAGTCGCTGTTTGAGGTCAGGAGAATCGGTGGCCATGTCGCGCGCTCAGGCTCTGATTACTATGAGCTATGGGAATACTGCAGAGAGTTACTGGACACCTGTTGTCGGTAACGGTCGGACATGTTTCCTTTGTCTAATGCCGTAGGTATTGTATTGTCGAGCGTTATCCGTCACAACTTGTGTAGGTTCTTCGGGAGATCGATGATTATTGAGAAAGCTCGGTTCTCAAAGATGTGCGGGAGAAGTTGTTTCTTCCCATTATTGGTGAATCGGTAAGAATGCAAGAGGAAGTGATAAAGGGTTGAACTCATGTGGGGATGCCAACACGGTGCGACAAATCAAGTTTGTCGATGGATCCTGTTGTTTGTGATAGGTAGTAGCATCGGGGGTGGTGCCTCGCGGCTATACGCTGAGGGCTTACTCCAACAGGCCCGTCCGTCACCGGATTGGCTAGAGCACGGGGTGATTTATCAGATTTGGTTGCGGTCATTCACGACTGAAGGAACACTTAAGGCCGCTGCGGAACGGTTACCCTGGATCCGCGATTTGGGGGCGACTATTGTTTACCTCCCACCCGTGCAACTTGCGGATGATGATCCGCGCGAAGAGTTTTGGAGTCCCCGGCAAAAAGCGAGCCGTCTCGGCAACCCGCGGAATCCGTATCGGATCAAAGACTATTTCAAAATCGATCCTGAATATGGTTCGGCGGACGATCTTCGAGCCTTTGTCAATAAGGCTCATCAGCTAGGCTTGCGCGTCCTGATGGATGTGGTGTATTACCATTGCGGCCCAACGTCAGTCATTGTGGACCGCCCAGGGTTTGTCAAACGTGATGCAGAGGGAAAGATCATCACTGGGCCGTGGAAGTTTCCGTTGCTCAATTTTGACAATCCCGAGCTTCGAGAATACCTGTGGCAGAACTTGGAGTACTACGTCAAAGAGTTCGATGTGGATGGTTTTCGATATGATGTTGCGGACAGCATTCCTATAGATTTCTGGGAAGAGGCTCGGGTTCGGCTCGAGAAAATCAAACCCGACTTGGTCATCCTCGCCGAAGGCGAGAACCGTCCGGCCGATCAGCAGAAAGCTTTCGATATAAACTACAGCTTTACCTGGGCAACATTGGGGCGGGCGGTTGTCGCCGGCGGCAAGCCAGCCTCAGCATTGCGGGAGTTCTGGGAAAAGACAGCCCAACTATGGCCAAACAAGGCCCGATTCATTCGGTTTTCTGCGAACCATGATCTGGTCCATGACCAGGAATACGCGGAATTGGTCTGCGGCGAACGGGGCGCAGCCGCCCTGGCTGTGATCAATTTCACAATAGACGGCGTCCCGTTTCTCTACAATGGTCAGGAAATCGGAGATACAACACCCCAGAGTATCTACGGACGCTGGCCCATCCGCTGGGAAGCGGCCTGTCTTCCGAAGCCGGCTGCCCGCTATCAGTTCTACCAGAAACTTTGTGGCTTGCGCCGGCGTGAGCCGGCTTTGGCATACGGAGAGACCGTCTGGTTGGATAACAACCAGCCAGACAGTGTTGTTTCGTTTCTCCGACGGCACGGGGATAGCCAAATTCTCACGGTCGTCAATCTTGCCAATCGACCGGTGGATGCGGTGATTCAATTACCGGATGATAGTCCCATGGATTTCAGGGATGTATTGGCTGAAAGGCAAATACCGAAGCCTTCCAACAAGGCTTTACAATTTCACTTGAACGCCTTTGAGTGCGTTGTCGGAAAAGGGGATCGCAAGGTGACACAAACTGGTGGCGATGCCTCCGGTGAAATCGTGCTCGTTTCAAAGAGGGTAGAAAAAGATCCGGCCAGCATCGTGCGAGAAAAGCCGTCGCGCGATCGGTTACTTGAAGAATGCCCATGATCGCGAGTCTATGAGGCCGCCGATTCAGTCGGACGTCCCGGCAAGGCTTATGGAGGTTTCGAGACATTTCTTGCCGATTCCGGAGCATGTCCCTGTTCAGTATTGACAAGAGAGCATCCGCACCAGTCAGCGGATGATTGGTAGCATGGGGCATCCAAGCGGTAGCCGTTGGTCAAAGCGAAAGTTGAAAACACTCCGTGTTACGATCAGAATTGGACCGGAATCTCATTGATTCTCTGATCGCAAAGCCACCGAGAAATACCCGTAGTAAGTTTCGTTCCCCCGAAGGAGGAAGAACTTAAGAGGCAGGAAGCTGGCGAAGTCGGGACGGCGGATGATGTACTCCACATTATCCAGAGAGATGGTTTCCCAGAGATGCATTCCAACGAGCACGTCACCCTGACGCAATCCCTGGGCGGCTGCCGGACTTCCTGGCCGGACTTCGGTGACAAGAAGTCCACCGCGATACCGAGTTTGGAATTTTTGGCGGAAAGTTTCCTCTGGGATGGGTTCCAGCCGCAGACCGAGTAACATCCAGATTTCATCATCCAATGATGGAGCCTTGGGCTTTGACAACGTAATGGCCAGCTGTTGGTTTTCGACACCGTTTCGGGTGACAACCACCGGAAGGACATCGTCTGATGACTTCTCCAGCAAGGCCCGTTGGAATTCCAGAGCATTGCGGACCTTACGGTTTGCCACTTCTGTGATAACGTCGCCGGGTTGAAGCCCGGCTGCCGCCGCGGGACTATTCGGGTCAACCTCTGACACGGTCAGGGGACCGGTAGGCGGTGCGGAGCGGAATCGTACGCCATAGTAAATCTTTTGCTCGTTGATCTGAGCGAGAAGCTCAGCGCCGGCCTCGACCACCCGGTCCACGGGGATCGCAAATCCAATCCCCTGAGCACCGGCGCGAACCGCCACGTTAACCCCAATCATTTCCCCATTGATATTGAGTAAAGGTCCCCCCGAATTGCCCGGATTGATACTCGCGTCGGTCTGGATGAGATCGTCATAGTATTGTGAATCACTCACTTGGACGGCGCGATGAAGGGCACTGATGATTCCACGCGTCGCCGTGTGTTCGTAACCATAAGCGTTTCCGAGGGCGATCACCGATTCCCCGGGCATCAGATCAGCCGATGTGCCGATTTGAATAACCTGGAGAGGTTGATCGGGGTTGATCTTGATGATGGCTAAGTCGGTCTTTGGATCACGGGCAACGAGTTTGGCAATGTATCGTGTCCCGTCGTAAAGGGTCACCTCAATTTCTCGAACGCCATCAACTACGTGGTGATTTGTGATGATGTATCCTCGCTCGTCGATGACGACGCCTGTCCCCATGCCGTTTACCCGCCGATTGGCGTCAGGGCGTGCGGAGCTGGCCGCCGTGGTGACGAGTGCTTTTTCCCCACGGATATTCACCACGGCTGGTCTGGCGCTTCGGATGGCCCGGACGATAGGCGTTTCGCGAAGATCTTCGTTCAGACCGAAACTCGAGGGGAGTCCCGTGGTCCAAACAAATACGGAAAGCAGGACGATGGACCAAGCCGGAAATCGCAAGCAGCATCTTGATAGCATGTTCTTCGGCAGGCCGTTGCTAAAAGGTCGTGATAAACCGTAACAACAGTGCGACTCCCCCTCTCCAGGACGCCGGAGAAGGCTCAGAAGGTTGCATCGGCGAGAAAACTTGCATCCTTGATACACATGGACTCAAACCATAAAGTCTCAAAGCTTTGCTTTGTCTTCTCAAATTGACATCCCGCCTCACGACGCTCGCTTAATTCGTGAAACCCCCGAGCGATAGACACCGTGTCGTAACCTTCCTGAGCTGGGTGGACGATCGGCGGCTGTTTTGGACGGGCATTGAGTTTGCTGATAGTGGGGAACAAAGCAACTGCGAAGAGAAAGAAAAGAACACGGACTAACGCCGCAGTGTGGTCCCGCGTCGTGCCGAGGCCGGTCGGGCCATGCTATTGTTTGGAAGGACGACCCGCGGCTCGTGATCCGTCACCGCGGAACTGCTGGATTGCGATGGACTTTGGAACAACCAAGAGGTTTCGTCGGCTTGGGGAGAAGTCCCCTTTGGCCGTGTTCGGGTTTCGGAGGATTGTGTATCAAGCGTTTTGTTACTTGTTCCGCCCGACTGCCAACGATCAGGGTCATAGATCCAAATGGGCGACGACATGGCTCCGGTTTGGCCTCTGGCGTCTTCTGGCGGGAGCGGTGGGGGTGTCGGTATGACTTCAGGTGAAGCGGGCACCCTATCTGAGCCAGACTCTCTGTCGCTATCGGACACTGGTTTCCTTTGGGTGTGGCCTGTAAAAACAGGCTGAGTGGGTAAAGGAAAGAACTTCGCGCGGGAGGATCCAACGGAGGCCGTGAAAGTCTCCGGAAAACCAGCCGGCGGTAGGTCGGCGTCCGGCGGCGGCTCTAGCGAAGCTCCGTGAACACCGCCACGCAACGCCCACCACCGCGTGTCGCAGCCGATTGCCCTGGGACACGAGCACCCCGAGAGCATATGGCACACCCTCGTTTTGCAACCGCCCAGGAGCACCATCCATAACAAGAGCCAGTGAAGGCGACGGTAACTCACGTGATCACTTCAATCTGTCCGACCCAGCGCAGACTGCGCAAAATGCTAAATTCGTCGGTAATGGCCCGCGTGACACAGATTCTCATCGTCGCGTTCAATGTCAAAGTTTGAGGAATATGACGATTATTCTGGCTGCGAGGACAAGTTAATGGCCCCTGAATTCTGGGGGCCATCGTCACCGTAAAAGGCGTAGTCGTGGATGATGGGAGTAGGACCCGGCTAACTTACGGCCAACACACGAAGAGGGCGTACAAATGCACGCGTGTCAATTCAGGCGGACTATGCTGCTTTGGATAAGTGGCGAAAGTGAGCAAACTCTGTGTGTGTAGCCTGCTTACAAGTCCTGATCTTTTCGAGGATTTGCTCGGCCAATTGAACGGCCGCCAGCCCATCTTCCCCTGTTACAATGGGGCGGGATCCTTCGCAAATGGCCCGAACGAAATCGCGCAATTCTGCTTCCAGCGGGTCACAGTTGGCGATTTCCGGCTGATGCCACGGGAAGAAACGGGTATGGAAGCCATCCTTCAGTTGTTCCAGTTCTTGTGGTCCTAGGTCCTCAATCCGGAAGGAGCCATTTCGAATCTCCTGTGGGTACTCGCAGATCGACGCCGTTCGTCGGGCAAAATCGACGATCGCTTGCCCCTTTCGATGCCAGATCCGCATCGTGCGAGTGGACTCCTGCTCGATGCGGGAAGCCTTTAGAACAGCCACCGCGCCGCCCTCAAATTCGACCCGGACAATGGCCATGTCTTCGTGCATACCGAGAAGTGAGAATCCAGTGGCGTCAATGTGCCGGATGGGCCGTCTCACCATGGCAAGGATCAAGTCGAGATCGTGGATCATCAAATCCATGACGACGCCCACGTCGGTAATTCGAAAGCTAAATGGACCGCACCGTGATACCTCGATAAGCTCAATATCACTGAGAAACGGCTGCACCGCGTGATAGGCAGGGTTAAACCGTTCGATATGCCCCACCTGGAGGATCAGGTTGTTCTTCGAGGCAGTTGCCAGAAGCTGTTGAGCCTGTTGGGAGGCCGCCGTGATGGGTTTCTCCACGAACACATGGATGCCTGCCTCGAGACAATCCATCGTCGTTGTGTAATGAAGTGACGTGGGGACGGCCACGACAACGGCGGTGCAATGACCAAGAAGATCGCGATAGTCGGCCACGGGTTCGCAACGGCATTCCTTTGCAAGGCTCTGCCGTCGATCCGGGACCGGATCAGCGACGCCGACCAATTTAACGCCGGGAATGGTTGTCAGTTTTCGTGCGTGAAAGGTCCCGAGCCGTCCGGCCCCAATGACGCCGACAGGGATCGAAACACTGCAAGTCTCATGGGGTGGCGATGTGCTGTTCATCTCGATTGAGGGGTCCAAACGGTAATTCCTTTGCTGGTACCGACTCTTGCAATCGCTAGGCACAGGACCGAACGCGTTCTACGGCAGGAAACTGGTTCAAGAGGTGGTATCCCATCTCGGCATTCAGTCGGTGGCCGCTGCGGTAAGCAGCAAAGCGGCCCACGAAGTCACAGCCGCAGAGGGCAAGGTCGCCAACCATATCCAGGAGTTTGTGGCGTACACATTCGTCCGGGAAACGGAGTTGATTATCAATCGGACCATTGGTGTCGAAAACGAGCAGGTCCCGCGGCGTTGTCCGTCGCCCAAGTCCTTGTGATAAGAGCCACTCGGCCTCTTGTTTCAGCATGAATGTACGGCAGGGTGCAAGTTCCCGGCAAAATGACTCGGGAGTCAACGCCAGTCCAAAACTCTGACGCCCAATCGGGCCGTCGGCGCCGTAGTCGAGTAGGTACCGCATGAAGCACTCGTTTCCAGTGCCAGGACGGGCTTCAAACCAACTGTCCCGGTCCTCAACCCTGATGACCCTGGTCAGGATACGGACAGGGCGCGGGGCCGGTTGTTTGACAATTCCTGCCTGGAGAAGTGCCTCGACAAACGGCAAGGCCGACCCGTCACAACCTGGCATCTCTGCCGCGGTGACGGAAACCTCGCAGTTGTCGATCTGGAGTCCACCCAGCGCAGCCATCACGTGTTCCACCATTTCGACCCTCGCTCCTGCGAATTCGAGGGAACTTCTTCGCGGTGTTTCAACACGGTATTCGAGGCGTGCCGGGATCCGGGGACGGTGTCGAAGGTCCTCCCGGACAAAGACAATTCCCGTATTAGCCGGGGCTGGCCGAAACTCCAGACGGCAGTCCTTTCCGGACCAGTAACCAAAGCCTTCGACGGCCACGACACGAGCAATGGTTTGTTGGGATCTTAAGGAAAACATCAATGTCTGCGGCTTGTCAATCAAAGGTGTTCTGAATGAGTCACGCCAACGATGGAACTCTCATATCGCTCCTACACGACTACGTCGCTATTTCACCACGGCCGATCGTGATCAAACACCAGGCGGTGGCTTAAGCCAGACCATGTTGAATACGGCACGCGTAGAGTGAACTGAACCGATTCGTTTTCACGCCCACGCGTGCCAGCATTTCTTTGAGTCATCGCAGTGTTCCTGTGCGAGGGAAATTCCCTTGACTGGGAGCCACCGGCACCGAAGAACTCGACGCCGAAGACGTTGTTGACTGGGCCCGCGCATTGAGTCGCTGCAAAACCAATGGGGTCAGATCCAGTTCTGGTGCCTGGTAAACAATCAATTGATTGATGTACCGGAGAATGTCATCCGGCGAATTGGCATCGACCTGCTGCCCGTTAAATCGCAGGACGACGGCGATTCCATTGGCAGCCGCCAGATACTGAATTTCATTGACGATTTCCTGATAAGTCGCGTAATGGAGTTTTGCCTCCCTCAGGAGAAAGTCTTTGCGTTTTTTGATGATTTCTGCTTCAAAGTCCTTTTGCCGTTTGACAAGGGTATCGTCGATTTGATTGTAGGTAGCGGTTCCCGGTTGGTGATCCTTGAGTTGTTCCGCGAGCGACTTAATGGCTTCCTGTTCTCGCTGAGCCCACTGTTCGACAGCCGTGGCCTCGGACCTCAGGACACTCATTTCCTGTTTAAAGCGGAGGTGGTTCTTGAAAATGTACTCAATATCCACCACCGCAATATTCCGCACGAGCGCCGGTGACCGAACAGGTGCCGTCGGAGTACTAACCTGTTGTGCCCGCAATTGATAGACGATCGCTCCCGCAAGGATCACCCCTGCTGCTGCCAAACACAGCCATCTCTTCTGCAACATCGAAATCCTCCTTGAATGTGGTGAATGGTCGCTCCTGACCGATTTCCCAAGAGGGTACTGAATTTCAGTTGGTTCGTCGAGATCAAATCCCGCGACGATGCAGAAAAAGCGATACCGAGACACCGTTTCGGCATCTTATTTAGAACCACCCAAGGGAGTGGTATAATATAACCCGAATATTCTAATACGGCGACAACTAACTTGAAGAGAAATCGGGTCAACACGGGGCACGTTTAGGTCCGCTTTTCATGGTGGCCCAGCACGTCACACTTGTGTATCGCTGAGCATACAGGAATGCCATACGAATGTAAGAGGAAACTGGTTTGCGCGTGTGCCGGTGCGGAATTCGGAAAGATCTGCAGAGGCAATTCTCACGTCAACTCGAACGGCTCGACGACTCCGTACAAGCTTGGGATAGCCCATCGTCCGGAATTAGCAACGGCGATTCATGTCTTACCCCTGCTGCCACAACCCCAGTCGTTGGCGCCGGTATCTGGCTCGTGGCGGGTTGCGTTTTCATTGGAATACGAAGGGATGTGACAGCGTACCGACGACGCTTGTCGCTGGTTAAGGGTTGCCGGGAATGACAGTGTAACGGACTTCATGGTAAGCTTGTGCTTTCAAGCTTGGTTTTGAAAACAGAGTTCTCACGGTCGGTAAATGGGAGTCGATTGTGGAATCGTCTCGATGTCATGTGACGATTTTGCCGCTGGAAACTTCAGTTGAAGTTCCGGTAGGTTCGCGATTGGTCGAGGTGGCCCGCAGGTTGGGACTGACGATCAACCTTCCCTGTGGGGGAGAAGGCGTCTGCGGGAAGTGCCGTGTGGTCGTGCATTCTGGAATCGCGGAAGCAAGTGCCGCTGACCGCCACCATCTGAGTGAAGCCGAGCTTCAACAGGGTGTGCGGCTGGCCTGCCAGTTGACTATTCTTGCGGATCTCACCATCGAGATTCCAGAGTCATTGTTGCTGAGAGCTTCACACCAGATTTTAACCAAGACCGGTCGTGTCCAGGTTCAAAAAGGAACACCACTCGTCGTAAAGAAAATCATGAACTTGGGCGATACGTCGCCAAGCAGTAGCGTGGCTGACCTCGTCAAGCAAGCTTTGCCGGGGACGGAGATTCCTTTTTGCGTATTACAAGATCTCTCCCATCAGTTGACAGAGATTCCGAAGAAACTCGCGGCTATTGTTGCAGAAGACAGGCTTTTGGCGTGCCAGGTCCTCAGCACGGACTCTGCGATCTACGGTGTCGCCGTGGATTTGGGGACGACAACGCTCGCGGCTTCACTCTTGGATATGACAACGGCCTCTGAATTGGCTGTTTCCGGGCGGCTCAATCCGCAAACGGAATTTGGCGATGACGTGATTTCCCGAATTCAGTTTGCAAGCGAAAACCCCTGGGGAACCCAACGGCTTCAGCAGGCTGTGGTCGGGGCGATCAACGAAATGATCGACGAATTGGTAAACCAGGCGGGGGGTAATCGGGAAGAAATATATCATCTTGCTTGCGCTGGTAATACCACCATGCAGCACCTCTTTTGCGGGTTGTCCCCGTATCATTTGGGACGATACCCCTTTCGGCCGACGACTCTGGAATCGCAGCGGTTTTTCGCAGAGGAAATTGGCGTGAGGATTCACTCGCGCGGCCGGGTTTACGTGTTTCCGGTGATTGGCGGTTTCGTGGGGGGAGATACCGTCGCCGGCATCGTGACCACACGGTTGTACGAGGCCGAATCCCCTACCCTCCTCGTGGATCTAGGTACAAATGGTGAGATCGTGCTCTGGGATGGGCAGACCTTGCGGGCAGCAGCGACGGCTGCCGGACCGGCATTTGAGGGGGCACGAATCCGGTGTGGAATGCGGGCCATTGATGGCGCGATTGAGCACATATGGTTCGACCAAACGGCCCAGCGACTTCGTTATCAAGTCATTGGCGGGATGCCACCTGTTGGACTTTGTGGTTCAGCGATCCTCGATATCCTAGCCCTTCTTCGCCAATGGGGAATTGTCACACCAGAGGGGCGGATGCAGAGTCATAGCGCGATCAGGCAGATGCTTCCTGAAGACCTCGCGGAGCGAATTATTGAAGAAGACGGCGGGCCGGCCTTTGCCGTTGTGCGAAGTTGCGAGGCCACGGGAGGGCAACCCGTGGTATTAACGCAGCGGGATGTACGCCAGTTACAATTGGCCATTGGGGCGATTCGGGCAGGGACCGAGATGCTTTTGCGTTCCGCACAAATTGCACCTGGCGAGTTAGGCACAGTTTACTTGGCCGGTGGTTTTGGAAACTATATCCGCCGTCGAAACGCGCAGTTGGTCGGACTGTTACCGCGACACATTCCCACGGAACGCATTCAATTCTGCGGGAATGTTTCCCTCTTTGGGGCTAAAATGGCTCTGATGTCCCGCGAACTATGCCAAACCGCCGAAGCAGTCGCACAAACTGTTCAGCACGTTGATCTAGCGTCTCAGCCCGATTTCCACTGGAAATTTGCCGAATCCATGATCTTTCCAGAATGCGACAATCCAACGGGTATAGATTCATGAGTTGATGTCAAAGGGCACGAAGCAGGCAAACCTGGAAGACACGAGACCGCAATCGTGTCAGTGGCCGCCGCAGCCTGGACATCCACCACCCCGAGGATAGTTGGGATTATTGATGACGAATCCTCGACCGGTCGGTCCATCAAGAAAATCAATGATGGTTCCGTCCAAATGGAGGGCGAACTTCTTCCTGGTCACGAGGGATACGCCATTTGACTCAAAACGTGCGTCGAGCTTAGGGTCATATTCCGTATCAAATCCAAGAGAGTATTGCAAACCAGAACAGCCACCACCTCCAATGGCCATACGGAGGACAGTTCCGGATTCCAGTTTTTGGTCTTCGATGATCCTCTTAATCTCAGACGCGGCAATGGGGGTCAAACTCACTGACATAGACTCTTGGTCCTCCACGAAAAAGCTATTCTTGACAGTGGATTTCATGCGGTACTGATCGCTGTGAGCCACGGTACCAACTCATTTGAATCATACGCAAACCATTTTGTTTTTCCAATCATCCACGCTGCCATAACAACCTGGGCGCATGATACACAGTGTTGAATCGCCCGTGGGGTGCTGGGGCAAAGACGGCGCACCGTCTCACATTGTGTAAACCTAAAGGAATATCGTGAAGTGGCCAAGACGTTCCTTGAAGACCCCACTTCCTCGGCAAATATCCTGGCAAGTTGAGACAGGACCGCCCATTGGAAAACCCTCGTTCGATTGTGTTTAGCCCCGTGTTCCCAGCCAGGGGGTTTCCACGGTAAGCTGAAACAAGGGAACCCGGGCCGTCGATCACAGAATCGGGGCTTAATCGGCTCGTGATGATTCTCGTTTTCGATTCTTGCCCTGGATGCTCGCACGGGGACTTGATGCGTGCTCTCGGATTTGCGGAGTGGGTTTTATGGAACTCCAGCTCGTCGAATACTTCCGACAAAGGATTCCCCAATATCCTTGTGTCCGCCTGGGAATTGGCGACGACGCCGCCATCATCGATTTGGATTTGCCCCAATGCGTGGTGACGACCGATGTCCTCATGGATGGAGTCGATTTCCGCCTAGGCGAAGTGCCTCCGGAAGCCGTAGGGCGAAAGGCCCTGGCGGTGAACCTGAGTGATCTTGCAGCCATGGCCGCGTCGCCAAAGGCTTGTGTGGTGGGGCTGGTGCTCCCAGAAAAAGGGGGTGTCGAGATTGCCAAACGCCTTTACGACGGTTTGCTTCCGCTTGCGCGAGATTTCCAGATTGCCGTTGCCGGGGGAGATACGAACAGTTGGGAAGGCCCCCTGGTTGTCAGTATCACTGCAATTGGTTCACCCGCACCAGGCGGGGGATTGTGCCGGAGCGGTGCGCAGGCAGGGGACCGAATTATCGTCACGGGTGACTTCGGGGGTTCAATTCTGGGGAAACACCTCACGTTCACACCCCGTGTCTGGGAGGCGGTTTACCTTTACCGTTCTTACGAGATTCATGCAGGAATCGATGTGAGCGATGGCTTGGCACTCGACCTCTGGCGGCTGACCCAGGAAAGCCGTTGTGGTGCCGTTATCCACGCAGATAAGGTTCCGGTCTCGGATGCCTCACATCGGTTGGTAAGCCAGAGCAAATCGCGAGCGAAACCCCTGGACCACGCTCTCTACGATGGAGAGGATTTTGAATTGATTATGGCAGTTCCACCTGCCGAAGCAGAGCGGATGCTACGGGATCAGCCGCTCTCGGTTCCCTTGACCGATATCGGGGAGTTTGTTCCGGATCGTGGACTGTGGTTGGAAAAAGGAAAAAAACGCACAGCGCTGGAGCCTAAAGGGTATCAACACAAGTTTTCCTAAATGGCTTTACAACGAGCTCAAAGCGGTTGCTATCGAAGGATCGTATGGGCAGTTTGTGAACTCCTTCCCCCGAGAACGTGGAATATTCGCGTTGGCAATTAAGGATCCGTCAGAGCGCTCCAATTGCGATAAGAACGCACAAGATAGATTTCCAGAGTGAGACAGGCCCGTGGACGTGCATTTCGAAATTGTGACACGATCTGAGGAGGAGACACGACAATTGGGGGCCATCATGCCCCGGTATTTACCTCGTCCAGCCGTGATTGGACTTGTTGGGACCCTCGGTTCCGGAAAGACGCGGCTGGTCCAGGGTATTGCCCAGGGGTGCGGGGTCCACGAGGCAGCGGTTATCAGTCCCACGTTTGTTCTGATTCACGAGTACCCCGGCACTACCCCTGTCTTTCATTTTGATGTTTATCGCCTGAAGGATGTGACGGAGTTCCTCGAACTTGGCCCGGACGAGTATTTTCAGCGACCGGGTATCTCAGTGATTGAATGGGCAGATCGTGTGGAGGAGTACCTGCCACCTTCTCATCTGGGGATAGATATTGAAATCGTTACGGAGTCCGATCGCCGTTTTGTTTTTCGTCCGCGGGGAGAAGAGTATCTTCAGGCAGTCGATCAAATCGTCAAGACTTGGTGCGCGGAATCTCATATGTGATCAGTCCCCTTTTTTTCACCCGTGACAGATATCGAATTCTTTGGGCTTTTGGTGCAAAGTGGGGAACTGATTCTTTAGGCATCGACCAGTATCACGACACGACCGAACCGACTTGGCGATGTATCCACCTTAAATTGACCTCGTAATTGGAACCCGACGTGACATTGCCCGAGTTTTCGATGGGGTCATCAGTCTAACAGTAGGGGCAATTCATGAATTGCCCCTACCGGATACCACCATTGACCGATCCGATCTCGTCCCACATTACTTCGGCCATCTTTATACGAATCCATATGGTACTCGACACGCCTTCTGATGGGGCGCCGATTATCGACGCGAACACTTCACCTCCTGGTTAGGCCAATTCATGAAGTGCCCTCTACGCATTTGGCGTAATGCCCGCTCCGCATTCACTGTGAAGCCATATGGGATATGTCTGAGCGCAGAACCTTTTTCACAGAAAAAACTTGCAAAGCCGGAAGTTGGCAATCTATACTCAAATAAGGCCCCCGAGTTGGTTGGTGGATCGCTTTTTCCCGTCAAGAACGTGTGAGGGGTCGGTGTGAGTGGAAAAAACCAGGAGGTTTGGAAGTGTCTCGTCCCGATGATGAAGCCTTTAATCTCGACGCAATTCTAGGGGGACCTGCCCCTGAAGCAGAGGGAGCACCCGGCCTCGCACCGGAGCTTATGGCGCCGCCTCCGGCAGAACCGACCCCAGCAGCACCTGCTGAGACCAAACCGCCGAGGCCTTCCCTTCGCGAGCGACTTCGTGGTCTGGATATCTTCACCATTATGCTGGGCTTGTCATTATTGGCAATCATTATTGCGGTCGTCATGCTGGCTGTCGAACTGAGCCGCTATCAATGGGACACTTCAGCCCGTTCAGCTCGCCAGACCGTTCAGTTGGTGGTAATAGACTCCCAGCACATTGTGTGATTATGTGGGTGTTGTGCTGGCCGCAATGAGTTGGCAGAGCCTCGATTTTCTCGATCGAGCGCTGTAGCCATACAGGGGCCGGGTCAAAGACTCGTTGGACTGAGATACTTGCTCTAGACGGCCTGCTCTACCCAAGCTCCACTGCCAAGGCCGCCGCTTGACCGCCCAACGTCCAATTGACTGCGACCACGAACGGCGAATGGAACGACTGAGGGATCTTGTGGACGACGTTGATCGGGCACCTTGGATCAGCTTGATCGTAATGCAAGGTGGGCGGGATCAGTCGCTGTTTGCCCAGGACCAGGCTCGCCGCTAGTTCGATTGCTCCACTTGCGGCTCCCGTGTTACCGAAGTAACTCTTGGGTGCTGTGACCGGCACATCGTCGAGCGTTTCCAGAATAGCCTGGCTTTCCCGAATATCATCCTCCTCGGTGGCCAGGCCGTGCGCATTTAACTGCCCCACCTCGTTGGGACGGAGTCCAGCATTCCTGATTGCAAGGGAAATCGCCCGCGAAAGTCCCGGAAATTGCGATGAGTCACCTCTGACAGGAGAATAGCATCGTCCCCAGCCACGAATCAGCCCCCACACGTTGGCCCCGCGGGCTTTCGCATGCTCTGACCTTTCGAGCACCAAGACTGCGGCTGTTTCGCCACGGACTTCACCATCGCGTTGCTTATCAAAGGGACGCGGGCTGCCACACCCATTATCCACTGCCCGGGAGAGCCGTCCGATGACCGCAAATCTTGCCCAATCGAACGGATTCATCTGGGAGCTTGCGCCGCCAACGAGCACCACATCTGCCAGACCACGTTCCAGTAACGAAGTACCCTCGATAACCGCGAGCAAAGCTGACAAATCGCTATGGTGGATGGTGTTATTGGGGCCACGGGCGTCAATCGCGATCGAGATATGCGAGGCGATCATGTTAGGAAGGACTTTGAGGAACACCAGTGGGAACGTGGCTGGCATTCCAGCAGTCGCCCAGTGCTCAAAGTGAAATGCCCCGTTTACCATACAGGCCCGATATGTAGGCTCACTGTCATCCAGTGCGCCACATATGCGGTCGGCGCCGAGAACCACCCCGATCCGTTCCGGATCGACGCCAGCGGAATTCAGACCAGCATCTTTGAAAGCCAAGACAGACGCGGCGACACCCATCTGGGAGTCCCGGGCCATCACCTTGATGCTTTTGCGATTCGGTATGAACTGCCGCGGATTGAAGTCCCGCACCTCGGCTGCAGAGTGGACCGGCAACCCAGAGGGGTCGAACAATCCAATTGGTGCGACTCCGGATTTCTGTTGCACTAATGACTGCGCAAACTCATCGCGGCCAATTCCAATCGGGCTGACGATTCCGATGCCAGTTATTGCAATTTCAGGACGTGGCATTATGGAGGCCAAACAATCTACTCTGAAATCCTTAATATGGGGTATTCAACCCCCGATGCCAAAATGAAAGCAGTAGCCTTAGCAGGAATCAATACCGAAAAAACCTAAAGCCCTCCATGATCACTCGAGATGCCGATTTCCGTCGCATGGGCTATCTTTCATTCTTTGAGAGCAAAAACTCTAGTATAACCCAGTCAGCGGGGCAGACAATTGCACCGCCTCCGTGGCGCTCACGACGCTTGGCCAGTACCGGGCCGCACCAGTCCGCAGGAAAGGTGATTTGCCACGGTCCCAGATTTCATCGCGCGAGGCTGGCAATTTAAATGCTCGTCCACTGCTTATCTTGTTCACGGGGCTTTCTTGCCGACGTTACCGGGGTTTGGTTCGGAGTCGTCTATGAAACCGCGCAAGGTCAACGAAGTGGCACCTGAGGATTGGCGCCCCCCAGTACTTGTCTCTAACAGGAAGAATACACGTCGAGACCGGATCGCGAGGTCTAAATGAGTCAAAAAAATGTCACAGCTTCGCCGCACAACGCGATGTATCCTGCACCATTTTCGCAATGATGATTGACCATCCGAATGAAAGGACTCAATTGTTACGGTTAGGCCACTGCTAATGACGATAACACTTATAGCGGTTTTGTCGGTTATAACGAACATTGCCAGTAGATAGGGCAGCAATAATGCCAGCAATCAAGGCGTCAATCACCGTGTCGGTCATCTTAGGATTGGCTTCGACCATCGGATGCCGGATGTGTGCTAGTCCGTACGACTACGCTGGACCAGTGATTTCATCGAGTGATTGCAGTCGCTGTCGTTCGTCGGTACGCGCAGGGTCCGCCTTTGCGGCAACCATGGACCAACAGGATCAGCACGCCATGAGTGTTGCCGAGAACGCCCCCGTGAATGACCATGGGGATCACGAGAATGTCGAACAACCCACTGTAGCGCGCGCCAAGGTGTTTCAATCACGTCAACTCGGACGCCCATTGACGCGCGAGGACGTCGATCCATTTGTGCGACTTGGGATTCCGCCGGAGAATATTGTGTCTGTCACGGACCGACCACTTGAACCAACCGTTGACGAGAATCCACAGCCTGTGCCAGACAGTCTAGCCTCCGGATCCGCAAAAGCCCCGAAGCCACTTCTTTCGGAAAAGGAGAAAGATGTGGCTACGACGGCTGGCTGGGTTCGCCTGGGTGAGCGGACGTCGGCGACTCTCCGCTAAAGACTCGACCAGTGTTACAAGTGTGATCACTATTGCACACACGGTGTGCCGCCCCCAATAGCGAATAGGCCTCGCCTCTGAACCGATGGGATACCAGGCGTTATTTTCCTCGTTCCTCGTCCTTGTTTGGAATAACCTTTTCACGATCGGTCCGATTTGCGTTAGCGCAATTCGCCGCCTAAAATGACCAACGTTTGTTGGCACTGGCGCACGACTTTGAACGGGCGCCGTTGGATTGAAATTCTTTCCTGGAAGACCAATGCAGGGGTCGCATGAGAGCGGAAGGCGTGAGTGAATCAAAACGCTTACACGCGACGACTGGCGACAACACCCCCCAAAAACCACCCGCTAGAGTGGGAGAAATGCTGTTGCGGATGGGACCTGGGATGATTATTGCCGCTGCGGTGGTCGGATCGGGAGAACTTATCCTGACTCCGCGCACCGGGGCGGAGGCTGGGTTTACCCTGCTCTGGATTATCTTGCTCGGTTGTGTCTCCAAAGTCTTCGTGCAGGTGGAATTGGGGCGATACACGATCGAGAGTGGACACACGACGATGGCGGCCCTTAACCGTTTGCCTGGGCCGCGCTGGCGTGTTCACTGGATGCTTTGGTACTGGGTGGTCATGTTTGTCGTGAGTCTGGCGCAGCTTGGAGGCATAGCCCACGGTGTTGGCCAGGCCTTGGCGATCGCCTTTCCTATTGACGGAAGTTTCCGAAGTCTCCTGGAAGAACAAGATCAGTGGGACAAAGAGGCAACGGCAATTCGACGGGAATTGATCCAGCAGTCTGGATCATCTAGTCCCTCTGGTTCTGTGACCGGCGCGAGTTTGGAAAAAACGGCCATCGAGATGGAGGTCTTGAGACGCCTCGGACGTCCGCGCCCCGGTTACGAAAACCGCGGTGGGTTTCTCACAGACGATCTGATATGGGCCGTGATCATCTGTCTTACGACGATCCCGATTCTTGTCTATGGTCGATATGGAATGATTCAGTGGATTTGCACAATCCTGGTGGCTGGTTTCACGCTGGTAACGTTCTTCTGCGTGGTGGCCATCCAATTCAAGCCTGAATGGGCCATATCGTGGCAAGAGCTGCTGGAGGGGCTTTCATTTCGCCTTCCGGGAAGTGCTAACCGCTGGGCAGCACTCTCAATAGCTTTAGCCACATTCGGAATCATTGGGATGGGAACGAACGAATTGATCACATATCCCTACTGGTGTTTGGAGAAAGGTTACGCACGTTTTACCGGCCCACGGAATGATTCCCGTGAGTGGGTTGAGCGGGCACAGGGATGGATGCGAGTGATGCGGGCAGATGCATTTCTGTCGATGCTGATTTACACCTTTGCAACTGCAGCCTTCTATCTTTTGGGGGCCGCTGTCTTGTACCGCTCTGAGTTAATCCCAGCCGGAAGCCAGATGATCGCGTATCTCAGTGAGATGTACGTGCCCGTTTTTGGCCAATGGACAAAGGCTTTCTTTCTTTTTGGCGCCTTCGCTGTGTTGTATTCCACCTTCTTTTCCGCAACAGCCGGACACTCTCGGGTGGCAGCAGACGCCGTTGCGTTGCTGCGTCATGGCCGATCGATGTCGGAAGGACCACCGCGGGCGTGGGTTATAGCTTTCAGTGTTGGCTTTCCCCTTTTCAGCCTGGTGACGTGTCTTTTCTATCGAGAACCGGTGACCTTAATCGTCGCCAGTGGTTTCATGCAAGCGATCATGTTGCCAATGCTTGCCGGAGCGGCCCTCTATTATCGCTATCGAGAATGCCACACAGCCTTGAGGCCCGGTCTTTTGTGGGACATTTGTTTGTGGATATCGGCCCTGGCTTTGTTGATTGCAGGGTTGTTTGGAGCCGGAATGGGACTTCAACGGCTTCTTGCACTTGGTTGATACGTCAGCCTGCCAGCTTCCAGTATTCACCCCAGCCAAGCACACGCCGTACTTCAAGCGGAGTCGTACGCCCTTCCTTGACTGCATTGATGGCATGTTCCCAAAGGGAAACCATGCCTTGATCCAGAGCGACGCGTTCCAGAGTCACCACGTCCGAACGTTCCAGAATAGCCTTGGCAATAGTCTCATTTTGGAGAACCAGAAACTCGGCAATGGGGAATCTCCCCATATATCCGGCGTGGCGACATCTCTCGCAGCCTTTGGCGATTCGCACTTGTTCCGCCGGCAGGCCGAGCTTGGATGCAGGGTTATCTGTCCACTCCGCACACTCACAGACCTGCCGCAGAAGACGTTGCGAAACGACAGCGAGGACTCCGCTGCGAATCAGATAGGGTTCGATACCCATGTCGAGGAGCCGCCCCACAGCCTCAGCCGCCCCACCTGCGTGATAGGTGCTCAAGATCAGGTGTCCCGTCAGTGAGGCCTCGATAGCAACCTCTGCCGTTGTTCGGTCACGAATTTCCCCCACTGCCACAACTTCCGGATCCTGTCGCATCAAGTAACGAAGTGCCGTGGCCAGATCTAGGCCGACCCGCAGATCAACCTGGCTCTGGACGACCCCCGGAATTGCCACCTCGATGGGGTCTTCGATAGTGATCAAGTTTCGCGGAATTGTTTCCTCGGTCAATTCCCGCAAACATGCGTACATCGTGGTCGTCTTCCCACTGCCGGCAGGGCCGGTTACGAACACCGCGCCAGATGTCTCGGCTAAGGCCCGCCTCAAGACCTGGATAATCTCTGCCGGAAAGCCAAGGTCATTGAGGAGTTTGAAACGGGTCTCCTCTGGGAAGAAGCGTGCCACCACGCGCTCGCCATAAAGAGAAGGAAAGGTACTGACGCGGATCTCAGGCCCCACGCCCGGAAATCGAATCCGACCTTCCTGAGGAATGTCCGTCCTGTACGTTAGCAGATCAGCCAGGACTTTAATGCGAGTGACGATTTTCCTCAAAGCGAAGGTGGGAAAAATCCCAACTCGATGAAGAACCCCATCCAACCGAATGCGGACTTCAAGACCATCGGCCATGGGGTTCAGATGCACGTCACTCACAGCGAGCTTTCCCGCCCAGTTAATCAAGTGCTCAACGACGTGGACCGCAAAGTCTGGGTCGTCTTCTCGGCAAAGAGCAGCAATCTCTGAAAACTGTCCCAACGTGCTTTCACTCATATTCGATCCGGATTAATGGAGAGTTCCCATTATCGAGTTTTCATAGTCCAATCGGCAGGTTAAAATCAAAAAAGCGTCGGAATTGTCCTTGATCATAGCGGAGCTAACCCCAGAAATTGAGTAGGGGTTTGACTGTGGCGTGCGTTATTTGTGGTGGCTGTCCTTCGCAATGATGAATCGCGACTGCGGCGCGGGCTGTTGGAATCGCTGAACCAAAGTTGAGGAGGGGCAAAGAGGAACGAACCATGTCGGAACCTGATGCAATGAGGTGGCCGAAGGATCCAGACGGCTTGTCGAAAGATAGTGCTGACGCAGATCATGCTGATTCTGAAAACGTCTTGGAATCAACATCGGATGGTAACCGCGAAGATTCTGGGACCGATATCCTTCGAAACGACGAGTCGTTGACGGCTCAGGGTGAGACAATAACACCTCGCGCCGAGGTTGAGACTCACACGTTTCTCGAACCTATTGAAGCCAACGGTGATGTGGAAATCGAGTCGTTCACAATTGACGAGGACGATAGTGGGCTGGAATTACCCGAAGATGAACTTCTGGATTTGACACCGTCAGCCGATGCGAGAGTTATCTCGTGCGTGGAGAGCGATACGTCTCATAAAGTCGATGCAGAATTAAGCAGCATTTCAGACGAAAAGGTCGGTGTCAGCTCCGAACCTTCGGCCGATGCTGATGAAGAGTCGCGCCATGTTGCGGCAGATGACCAACACACAGAGCAAGCAAGTTCCGTTGAGGAGAAGGTTGAGGTTACACAACCGCTTGCAACTGGGGATACTGAAGAACCCGCGGTTTTGATGGTTAGGGTCCCAGGAGATGAGCGATGGTTCCCGCTGAGTGAAGTCATCGTTCAGACCACCGGTGAGGTTCTCGGCGAAGCTGCGGCACGCTGGATCAGCCGGTTGTACCGACAATCCTTGGAATCGCCAGGAGAAGTGCCAGAAACCTCGTCGGCGGCATCTGGGGCTGAGGCAGAATTCGCGTTTCCGCGAATTGAAACTGTCGCAGAACCGACGGACTACCGTGAGCGGTTAAAGAAGGCGGGTCCCAAGAAATCGTTTGTCAAGGAATTGTTAGGGATCGTTCTCGGCGGGATTGGGGGATTGTTGATCGCATACTATGCCCTGAACTGGTTTGGTGGGCCGCGATACGACTTCGCCAAGATACCTCTTCCGGGAATCCAGCATACGTACAGACATACACCCTCATGGCTCCGCGATCTCTTAGAGGGTAAGTATTGGACATCAGCCGGCGAAAACCCGACCGAAACGAGTCCACAAGAACAATGACAGAAGAGGCGTCTCGGCTATCGGCAGTGGAAGCCGTTTGATTCGAGCTGCGCGATTTTCTTGAGTCGCCGGGCATGCCGGCCCCCTTCAAATTCGGTTCTCAACCAAACGTCAATCAAGCGATTGGCCAGAACCTCACCAATGATGTCCGCAGCTAGACAAAGGACGTTGAGGTCGTTGTACCGGCGAGAAATCTCAACCATCAACTCATCGTGACAGGGCGCGGCTCGAACTCCAGGGAACTTATTGGCGACAATGGCCATCCCCAAGCCACTTCCGCAAATGAGCAGTCCCCTTTCGACCTTTCCAGAACTCACTTGCCGGGCAACCTGGGCGGCAACATCGGGATAATCGACCCCATTCTGACTGTCCACGCCGACGTCAATGACATCTTGACCAACGCGACGCAGATAGGAAATGACCTTGTGACGCAACGTGGAACCACGATGGTCACTTCCCACGATGATTCGCATGATTGACCCGTCTCCCAGCGTACTCATCCTTTTCGTTTATTCGCCCCATTTGAACCATCTAGTGAATTGACACTACAACACTTGATTCTGCTCGCCACTCTCCCAACTTTTCCCAAAAGGTATTCTTGATCCTCGCTCAACCTTTTACTATAGCCACGGCTATGGCGCTTTCCAAGATTATCGTCGTTGTCACCAGTGCCCACTCTAACCATCCCGTTGCACTACGGCGCAGGCCCTAAAATGCCGGCCTTATAGAAAGTAATTGACAACGTCCCTGCCTGCGTGGTTCGCCAGAACAACGATTACATCCGGCAAATTCGGTATCCGATCGTTGGGATCCATACGGTTGTTCCATCATAAGCGTCAATCGGTAAATCGTTTGAGGCTTGTTCCCCCGATAGGCCGGCGAACGCCGCGTCCTGGAGAGTCTCATCATTGGCCCAAATGACAAGGCACGGTCAATCTCCACTGGTACTGGATAGAATCCCTTCTTGGGCGAAGGTGATCGACGTTAAATGTCCTGTGAAACAACCGCGGTCGGTGTTGGACGTGTCGATAATCTGGCACCCCGGAATAACGGCTTCGAACTCCAACATCCGCTGTCGGAATGGAAAATCTAAATAGACAAGGAAAAATAAGAAATCTTGTGAAGCAGAGGACAAAAATTGACTGCGGCGACCGGCAAAAATGACCCCGACGGGATTTGAACAACCCCAAGAAATCCCGTGTTTTACCGCAGATTTCCAAATTGGTGGCCCCAAAAGTGGCCCTACCGAAGACAGGGAGTATAAGACCCCCGACATATCGCCAAGCGAGCTGGCCAGTCTCATCGAACGACTATTTACCACCTCGACTGACAATATCCCCGCGATACTCGATGAGTATAAGCCAGATGAGTTACGACTGATCCTAAGTGCCCTAGGGGTATCGGCGCGGGGTGCTCGGTCGAGGGTGGACCTTGTTCATCGAATCGTCACCGAGATTACCGTGCGGCGAACCCTTAGCGGCCTTCGCGATGGAGCAACCCCATGAGCACGAACTATCAGGAACACCCCCCCCACCCTTGGGGTCCTTCCCCATAGCCCGCCCCCTTTGTGGGGCGGGGAATCAGTCACGAAAGTGAGGAGAGTTGCTTTCACAAGTCGGAACGGATCAAGAAGGTGCGGAAAAATGTCAAACTTATCCTGTCACAATCTAGTGCCTAGTCTGGATGAGGGAAATGTACCAGTCGGCCTATCTGAGCATGAGCAATTGCTGGATATGCTCCGTCAATTCCCGGCCCGGAGTCTCCCCGCTCTACTGGCCACGTTAGCGGACGTTCGACGGCGTCTTTGTCCTTCATGCGGCGCTCTTGGTCGAATCGAAACGAGTCGATCCAGTGGGGAAACGCGATTGCTCTACCTCAAGTGCCACCGATGTAATCAAACTTGGAAGGCGAGCATTCTAACTACAGAACGCAAGGAACGTTGAAAAGAATCGGACAGGACTATCATGAAAGAGGAGAAAGAGCGATGCGATATCTAACCCTCGAAGAATACGAAACGATTCTGCGGGCAGGTTTGCGGCGACTCGGTCTATCGGATCATGAGGTCGAACGGCTGATCCTGTGTCGTTGGCCCCTCGACGCGGTGGGACTGGTCACCGAGGCCCACGGACGGGGCTTGACCGTGACGCTGGACGATGTGCAGGCCTTTCTGGCAACCCTCGATGAGCGATTCACGACCGCGAATACCCTTTTCGCTCCCGGAGTCGCCGAACGATTCTTTCAATGGGCGGTCGAAAGCGGTCGCGCCGGCTTGACGCCCGCCGGGAGATTGATGAACGAACGATCCGCGGACTTAGAGCTGATCCTGCAATCGGTTACGGGAGAATTGAATTGAAAAGTCTCTGCCTCACAAGCGAACTTCAAGCGGCCCGTGATGCGAGTCAATCGAATCGCGTTCGGATCGTGGCCTACACCGGCGGCGTCATCGAGCCTCCCGGCTGGGGGCCGGTCGTCATCGACCTCAGCGGCCTGCAACTCCCGCCCAGTATTCCGATTCTGGCCGATCACGAAAACCGCGTTGGGGCACTGGTGGGCGGTGGATCCCCGCGCGTGGAAGGGTCGAATCTCATCGTCGAGGGGACGATTTCCGACGCCACCGAGGCCGGTCAGACGATCTTGGAGTTGCTCCCCGATCAGGTACCGATTCAGGCATCGGTGGGAATCGATCCCGAAGAAACCCAACCGGTCAACGGGGATTCGATCACGGTCAACGGACGAATCATCGAGTCAGTTCCTGGTTTGCAAATCGTAACACGTGGAACGCTTCGCGAAGTTTCGCTAGTGCCTTTAGGAGCTGACTCCGAAACATTCGCGATTCTCGTAGCGAAACGAAAGGACTATGCTATGACTCAAAGCGATAGTGCGATTCTGGCCGAACGCGAACGCGCCAAGACGATTCAAAGTGATTGCGACAAATTTCTGGCCTGCGGCCTCGACACCGCAGCCCTGATTTCCCTTCGCAATCAGGCCCTGGACGGCGGTTGGACGCCGGAGCAATTCCGGGCCAGAGCGGCCGAACTGTTGATTGCCCAGCGTCCGGAGGCCCCCCGCATTGGCTTCCGCGCCGTGACCCCCGGTCAACGCGACGTTCTGGCTGCCGCCGTCCTTCGCCTGCTCGGTCATCGAGAATTGGCTGCCAAGATGATCGGTCCCGAAGCCGCCGAACGTGCTGATGTCCTTCGTTGCAACACCCTTTTGGATATCTGCAAGGCGGCCGTTCAAGCACGGGGCGAACACCCCACGACGACGGATGAACTTCTGCGGGCCAGTTTCTCCTACAGTGATCTGCCGGTGGCTGTTGGGACGGCGGCCGAAAAGATCGCCCTGAGCGTCTTCAATGAGGCCCCGCGGTCGTGGGAAGGTTTCGCACGGGTCGTGACGGCCAGAAACTTCCGCGAACATGTGGGCGTCCGGCTGAGTGCGGCCGTCTCGCTGGAGAAGGTGATCGAAAAGGGTGAAATTACCCATGGAACGCTCGCTGAGGAAACGGTGACCTACAAGGTCGAAACCTTTGCACGCTTGTTGGTCGTCAGTCGCCAGCAAATCCTCAACGACGATCTGCAACTCCTGGCAGACCTCCCCGCGGTCTTCGCCAAGGCGGCGGCCCGCAAGGTTAGCGATGTCCTGTACGAGGTCCTGCTGGGCAATGGCGGGAACTTCTTCCATAGCTCCCACAAGAACCTCTTGACAGGGAGCACGTCGGCCCTGAGCATCAACAGTCTCGGTGAAGCGATTGCAGCGATGCGGAATCAAACGGACGCCGACGGGATGCCGATTGATGTGACGCCCCGGGTCCTGCTGGTTCCGCCGAGTCTGGAGGCCACCGCAAGGCAATTGCTTAACAGCACGCAACTTGCACGGGACGTTTCGTCCGATGATCAGCAGCCGATGGGCAATCCCTGGATCAATGCCCTGCAATTGGCAGTCGAGCCTCGACTGGAATCGGACGCCTTCGATAATTCGTCCGACTCGGCTTGGTACTTATTTGGGTCAAGCCAGGACGGCGCGATCCTTCTGGCCGGACTCAACGGCAATTTGGCCCCGACGGTCGAGCAGCAGCCGGCCGATTTCAATAAGCTTGGCATGTCGTGGCGGTGTTACATCGACATTGGCGCGGCGCTAGGCGATTGGCGGGCTGCGGTCAAGGCGGCGGGCGAGTAGTCACTCCCTACGCTGGGTCGCTGTTGTGTCGGCCCGGCCGGCAAGATGCTGGCCGGGTTTTTTACTGTACGATCAGCGAACTGGACCTCTTGCGAGACTCCAGCCTTGCGTTCCTCACCCCCAGCAATCTCGCAATCTGTTCCTGCGTCCACCGCTTCTCCGCCTTCAATTGGAAGGCGATCTTTCTTTGCATTCTCTGCAATTCGCGTTTCTGCTCAGGAGACAGGTTGCGTCTGGCCATGTTGCCACGAATGACGAAGGCCTGCTTCTCTGCTTCGAATTCTGCCTGCGATGAGAAAAGTCACCGCCCCGCGCGTTGCTAAAAATTACCGACATTTTCGCGCGAGACGTGTTAATTATTGGTAACACATTTTCGCTCTTGTCACCGCAATCGCGTCGTAAGTCTTTTCATGACGTTAACTTGCGCCTACACGCAATTGGGTGTGACATTACGCGCATAGGAGGTCTGAACAATAGAGGGTGTTGAGAATGAAAACTGTTTTTGCGTCACCGTATCGGATAGCACAGGAAAGGAGAGTCATATGAACGATGTCGTTCTCACCGCCCATGAGGTGGCCAAGCTGCTGAAAGTCTCGCGTCGCCACGTGGACCGACTCAAGCGCGAAGAGGGGTTGCCGCATATCCACCTCGGTAAGCGGGTCGTCTTTCCACGGGAACAGGTCCTGGAGTGGCTGAACCAACGAGTCTCCCGCACAAGTGAAAAGACAGGGGAGGTAACGCATGGCTGAAAGAATCGTTCAGATATCGCCTAAGATCAAACCGACTTCGCGAAGCCCAGTCCTTATCATCGCCTGGCCGCCGATCCGAGACGGCGGCCCCTGGACCATCGAGGCCCGCGGGGATCGCGACGCCCTGAGCGTCCGAATCGTCGTTCCCCCGATTGCCGGCCTGGACGACCCCCGCGCCGAACTTCTGGCCGAAGACTTCATCCGCGCGCGGATCCCCAGGGACTGGCATGAGCTGCTCTATCCGGGAAGCGTCGTGGCAACCGAAACCCTGCTGGCCATGTCTCCATGTGATTACCTGATGAGTCGCGATGAGGCCCGACTGATTCGGGAGATTCAGGAATTGGCGCGGGACCAGACATCCAAGACCCCCCAGGCAAGGGGTGGAAAGGTGGAAAAGGGGTGGAAAACGAGTGGATTTTCCACCTTAAGTGTCGATCTATAGATAACTTACGTCAAGGTGGAAAGCTGGAAAGTGGCATTGTGTGAGGATGAATGATGGAAGGTATCCTTCGTGGCAAGCTTGTCGGAGACATGATCCTGCTGGAACTCATCATCGAGGGTCAACCGCCTTTCCGTCAGCAGGTCCCCAAGGCGGATCGCTCCCGGTGGCGGAGTCTGGCCGAGAAACTGTCCCGCGACTTCGGGATTCAGACGGGGGACGTTCTCAACACCCTCCAACAGGCCCTTGACGAATCGCGTCAGGCTTCGGCGAGTGACGGCGCGATCTCTGCCATCGAGGGTCAGACTGCCGAATGCGATGGCAAGCCGTGGGAGCGGTTGCGAGTCTCGGTTGGCGACGCGCGACGTGATGGCCGCCGTCGTGTCATCGCGCTTGAGGGAAGCGAGGTCCTGCATGACGACGTTCTGGACCCATCAAGCGATGCCGGCCGACGACGCTTCGTTAAGCGGTTGGCGGAGCGAATCGCCCTTGAGAACGGAAAGGTTGATGATCTGCTGCGATGGTTCGAGGCCGCACTGCGGGAGGCCGTCGAGCAACACGATGTCGAAGGACTTCGCGATGAAGAAGCATCGTCCTGTGAAATAGCGGCCAGCGTCAGGGAAGAAGCGTCGCGGCTGCTCCAAAGCCCGGGGCTGCTAGGGGAAATCGTCGATGCCGCCGCTGCCCTGGGGGTCGTGGGGGAACGTCATTTGGTGGCATTGACCTATCTCGTCTGTACCTCGCGACTCCTGGAGCGGCCGCTGTATCTCGTGCTTCAGGGGTCCGCTTCGAGCGGGAAGACTTTTATCTTGGAAAAGACGGCACAATTGCTGCCTCCTCAGGTTGTCGTTTCGATCACCGACGCGACGGCCAACAGTCTCTATTATCTCGACGATCCAAGTGCCCTGCTCCACAAGGTTATGGTCTTAGGCGAACGAAAACGACAGATCGTCGAGGAGTCGATTGATGCCACCAAGGCGCTCCGCGAATTGATTGAGACGGGCCGCCTTTCCAAATTGATTCCCTTAAAGACCGGGGAGGGACTGCAAAGCATCAAGCTGGAACTGGAAGGTGCGCCCGCGATCTTGGAAAGCGCCAGTCATAACGCAATCCCCTATGAGGACGTGACGCGAATGATTCAGGCCTGGCCGGACGAAAGCGAAGCACAGACCCGGCGGGTCCTACAAGCGTTCGCAGAGCGAAAGGCCAGAGGGGAAACAGGATTGACTAAGGAAAAGCTGGAAACGATCCGCGCCGTTCAGATGCTTTTGGAGCCAAGGATGGTCCTGGTCCCTTTTCTTCCTGAACTGGCCGAGAGGTTTCCCTGCACGCAACCCGAAGCAAGGCGGGTCTTCGCGAGGTGGAGCGCGCTGATCGAGGCGTCCGCCCTGCTCCATCAGCGCCAGCGGGAAAGACAGGGGGGCGCGATCATCGCCAGCGAAGACGACGCCAAGCTGACATGGCGACTCATCGCCCCGTGGGTCAAACACCGTCTCGTGGAAGGACCTCCCCCGGTGGCGGTCAAGGTCTGGGAATCGCTAAGGAACCACGGGGAGATGACGCAAGCGGCGCTCGCCGAAAGTGGGATTGCCAGTCGCCCGACGCTGAGGACCGCCCTTCGCTATCTGGAGCGAGTCGGGGCCATTGAGATGCTGGATCAGGGCGCGGGAAAAACAAAACTGATCCTTGTCAAAAACCCGGATTGGCAGCCGGTGGAGTATGACCCGTTCGATATCGAGGCAGAGAGATCAACACATTTCCATGTGTGCGAAGCTGGTTTCCAACTTTCCACCCTAACGTAAGTTACGTTCAAATCGCAACTTAAGGTGGAAAGTCGGTCGATTTTCCACCTATTTTCCACCTTTCCACCCCTTACGTTGGGGGTTTAATATAACCTGGAAACCTAGAAAATACCTGGAAAATGAGCCAATTTTCCACCTTAAGTGTAATTCACATCAGAACTTACGACGACCTGGAAACCCGGAAAGTGGGGGTGCATATGATAGACTTCAAGGCGATTTTCGGGGACGACGTGGCTGATACGACTCCCCCCGCGGGGTCAGCAGCAGCGAGTGATGAGGTCCAAGGGGGTCGGCGATTGCTTGAGACGCTCCGCAGGGCCGGCTATTCCCTTCAGATTCAGCGGAGCACGGCCACGCCGTCAGGGTATGTGATCATTCCCTTGGGCGAAGCCACCCCCTCGAAGGACCTCCTAGAGCTTTACGACCGCTGCCACGATGAGGCGATGAGGTACGTTCTGAGGGTTTGTGAATCCAAACGGATCGATCCCCTGGACTATCGCGATAGCTTGGTCGAGAAGGGAAAGCCAATCGCCAAATCCCTCGACACTTCATCCGGCCGAATCGATTTCAAACAACGGGGTGGCAGGGGACAATCGAGGACGGTCTGTCGTTGCGGATCGACCCAATTCCGGGACTATGTGATTCACGATGGCAAGAGCGTCCGGCGGGATTGTGCGATTTGCGGACGATTCATCGCTTTTCCCGTCTGGCATGGTCCAAGTCTCGATGAACTGAAAGGGACCTCGACGGGGACGAATTCGGACGGCGAAACGGTCGAGGGGGTATTGACAGAGAAGCAAGCCCTGTTACTATTATGTAACGATTCATGACATCGCGACGATTCAACGCTGGAGGTAAGACGATGGACGAACGACCGATCAAAGAGCGATGGCGGAGCGTGGCCCAATGTCTGCTCGACGTGTATCGGGAATCGGGTATGGGGGTTCGGGAGTTTCTCCGCTGGACCGGGATTAAAGCGCCGACTTTCTACAGGATCAAGCGGCGTCAAGCGGTGACGACGGAAACGCTGCAAAAGATCATGGATGAATTCGGCCTGGAGATTGTTCGACGGCAGAAGAAACGACGTCCGCAGCCGCGGATTTGATCGAGGGAGGGTGACATCATGGCCAGTCTGTCAAAGGACGCTAAAGGTTATCGCATTCGCTGGTACGATGAGCAAGGGAGTCGGCAGATACTTCGTTTGGGAAAGGTTTCAGAACGGGTGGCCAGGCGAATGCTGGCGGTCGTCGAGAATCTTGTGGCGGCGCGGAAATGGAATCTCCCGCCGGACCCACAGACCAAGAAATGGCTGGAAGAGATTGATCGTCGTTTCGTTGAGAAGCTTGTGGAGTGCGGACTGCTTGATGCTGTGAAACGCGCCATGCTTGGCGAAGCGGCGACGCGATTCGTGGAGCGATATCGTGATGCGAAATGCGGCCATACCGTCCGCTTGGCGATGACGAATCTTGTGAGTTTCTTCGGCGAATCGCGACCCCTCGATTCGATCACGGTGGGCGACGTGGAGGACTACAAGCGATGGCTTCTTACGGAAGCTGGCCAGAAAAAGCAAGGACTGGCCGAGGCCACGGCGGCCAAACACCTGATCTGGGCCTGCTCCCTCTATCGGGACGCCATGCGACGGGAACAGGTCAGTCGAAACCCCTTTGATGAGGTCGTGAAGGGGAGCCAGATCAATCGGGAACGTCGGCATTATGTCCCCGCCGAGGTCATCGAGCGCGTCATCGATATAACGCCGTCCCTCGAATGGAAACTGTTGCTGGCCCTGGCCCGTTATGCGGGTCTTCGCGTCCCATCGGAACCCTTCAGTCTGACGTGGGACTGCGTCGATTGGGAGCACGGTATGTTGCGGGTTCCCGCCCCGAAGACGGAAAAGCAAGGAAAGCCGTTTCGGATGGTTCCTCTATTCCCACCGATCAGACCGCACTTGGAGCGATTGTGGGAGGCTGCCGAACCGGGGACGGTCTATGTGCTGCACGAACTTCGGCAGCGTTCGTCGATGAAAACTGCTGAGGGCGGCCAGTGGAACGCCCTGAATCTGCGAACGCACTTGGAGCGATTGCTGACGCGCGCCGGGGTTATCCCCTGGCCGAAGCTATGGCAGAACTTGCGGGTCTCGGCGGAAATGGACCTCTTGTCGCGATTCCCACCTGCTGCGGTGTGTGAATGGATCGGTCATACGCCCGACGTTGCCAGATCGCATTACTATCAGATTCGGCCGGAGGATGTGGCGCGTGCCATTAACGAGCCGTGGACCTCATTTGAGTCGTCAAAGGTGGCCCTAAAAGTGGCCCCGCAAATGCACGCAAGGCAGCGCACAGAAAAGACTGATAAGAATAGTGAGCATTCCGAAGTCGTTTCTAGTCCACAACTTGCGCCTTCAAGCTATCTAGTGCAAATACCCCAGATGACCCCGACGGGATTTGAACCCGTGTTACAGGCTTGAAAGGCCTGTGTCCTAGTCCTGGCTAGACGACGGGGCCTAAAGAAATCTCATTATCGCGACTGGGGGGGTGGTCGTCAACCAAGGGTGGACACCGACATATCCCCGCTTTTTGCAAAGGTTTTTCAGATCTGCGAGTGCGCCCTGCAAGATCGCATTGGGTGAATCACGAGCATGGGTGACAAATGCGATCCGGGCAAGCAAACAACGATCTGTTGTGAACCCACCGCAGTTGCCTTGGCGTGTGTTACTCGACCAAGTTGACGGGCAAAAACGCTATTGTCGCCAATGACCCAGACCGACAAACAATATGTACCCTACGGCCAAGATTAACAACAATCGGGCGAGGCGCTCTCGCGAGTGAACCTGCACATCGCGCAAGGACCACGCATGGCGGCGATTCTTGTGGTCCCGGAAGGCCTCTTTGACCCTCATCTACAGCCTGCGCTCGTTTCCGTCTTGACATTCCCCAACTCATAGCTGCTCAAAGTGGCGGCATTGCCCGGCCTTCGGCCACGACCGCGAGGGAAAGGGTGTGAAACTGTGGGAATTCGGTCCAGTCCAGAACCACCACCAATGGCCACTGGCCCAACCCCTTAAGCAACTGACAGACGATTCCTACTATGGCATCACTGGTGACCACCTTATGCTTATCCAGTGGGTGGTCCACCCGTTTGATGCCGTGTTTGGCGGTATTGTGGGACAGTTGGGGGCTGATCTATGCCAGGTTGATGCGGTTGACGTGAGCGGCGGCCAGAGCCAAGTAAGCTGATGTTTTGGCTTGGCTTAAATGGAGTTGGATGGACAAAAGAGTAATCAGCCAACCGAGTCATTGCGTTTCGTTCATGGCGGCTTCGTCCGCTGTTTCAGGTAAGGTAGTTTTAAGGGTCTTTTTCTAGAACCCTCTGCCTGAAAACGGCTTTCGGGGTACCACCACTTCTTCTACTTGTCAATCAAGAAAACTGGGGATGAGTCAGCGTGTAGAATTCGTGGGTGCCCGCTTTGCTGGACAAAACAGACCTCACGAATCGAGTCACCAGCCGTACGTTCCGGCAGTCGTTCGTCAGATACTTGCTGGCCGACGGGTACAACACTCGAACGGCCGAGGAACTGCTCGGGCACAGCGACGTTCGCGCGAGTATGATTTCTAGGCATGTGTTCAAACGCGGACACTCGGCATAGTCGGCGTATTCGGCCCAGGTGTAGGCCAGATGTCTCGGAGAGAGCACCCTGGCCACCTGGCCCAATCCAAATTCTTAAATGGGCCGAGCCGTCATGGGCTAGAACCGTATCATGATACCAGAGATCCTAGACGTTTGTCTCGGCAAGGAGCTTACCCTCGCTATGGTGGCCGTGTGATTGGTTCTCCTTTGCTGCAACCCGGCAAAAGTATGCTGAAAGTGGTTTCAAAAGAGTCTAAAACCTTCCGAGGTTTCTGCAGGTCCACGACTTACGAGCACACCGTGAGCCACTTTTCCAACTCGTCCTTTGCCCAAAGCACGGCTCTCATAGAATAAGATCGGACTTGAATCATCAACTGACTCATCATTCACCACGACCTTGGTAGCGAACGGAATGTCCCCATCACCTCTCTCGTCTCTCGGAAAAAATCTCGGTGGGGGGGGCATGACGAAAGGCCTCGCTTGTTGGAATAAAGCGAATCGTTTAACTAGAATTTTAAAGCAGAGTTGGGTTTGCCGAAAAGAGAACAGACTTGAATGACCTTACTGATCCTTCTCTTGCTGGAATCAAATAATGCGATCAATCCTGCCTCGTCCGAGTGTGGCTACAGTGTGTCTGGCAATCGTCTTGTTTTTAGTTCCGAGAATCAATCAAGCCCAAAGCCTGTCAATCGATGAGGAAAAGGCTATCAACCACATTTTGAGCTTCTACAAAAAGATGGCCGCTTTGGGGGATGCAAAAGCTCAGAGCGCAATGGCCCGCCTTGAGGCTGCGGTGAAAGCGAAGAAGATCACATTTGGAGAGGTTCCTGATAATGATAATGCGATTTCTGATCCGTCAACCCAGCAAATAACCATCAACTCACGTTATATTGCTCAAGTTAATGATTCCAAGGACGATGCCTTGGTCAGTCGAGCGGACCTAGCGGCAACAATTATCCACGAATTCCGGCATCTCGATCAGTCTTCATATAAGACCACCGGGGCCAGGCTCTCTCAGATGCTAGGGCTAGGCAATCGTGCTGAAAGGGAGGCTTGGGGGGAAAGCTTTAATGCGCTGACGGATTGGATACTCCTCATGCACAAAAAGCTTCGGAATTCCAATGCATCAGCCCGCGAAAAGGCGTGGATTGCAAAAGAACTAGGATACCTTTGCGATACATGGATCGTAACCCGCAACAGTTACAACGTCGATAACTACGGGGCCATTAGTATTAATAATCCAGATAATCCCGAAGGGCCACGAGTTCCTCTCGAGGATGCCTTCGCTTGCATTGAGAAAATTAAGGACTATGCTACGAAGCAAGCCATTCTTGCTAATCAAATGACGCTGCCATATGACGGTGTCTATTCCGGAAAATTCGAACTCTTTTTCGTCAATGGATTGACCAAAATCTTGATCCGCGGGGAAAATGTGGATGTTTCGCTGAGCAATGCAGACCTAGACAAAGGATTGCGCGATTACTTCGACGGAGTCCGCCGATCGATGGGAGGATCCGGCGTTGGCGGCTCCTCTTCCACCGGAATATTTAAGCGGCTCTCCGGAACCATCGATGCGGATGGAAATATCACGGCGTATACGGCAGACCGGAAATTCATGCTAACCGGAAACATTTTCGAGAATAAAGGCAGTGGAACCCTCTGGTCCTTGGAAAAGGAAAAAACTCCGATGGGCCGATGGCAAGCCGCCAAGTGATGACCTTGCCGAAGGAGTCCGGTCGTGGCCGCCTTGACCCTGGTTAGTCTGCTATCCTGGATGACTGGTTGGCTCGTTACAGAGATCGATGCGGATTCGCGCTGCTTGGTTCAGGAACAGGGCTTAATAATCGAAATGCGTCTGATGAACCGCAACAGCGAGGCGGAAGATTTCGATTTGCCCGCAGGGATGACATTTCGGACTCGGGGAGAAAAAACGGTCACCGTGTTGGCTTTGGAACCGTTGATCTGCACCGTGCCACCCAATGCAACGTTAGAGATCCGCGTGCCAGCAGTTGCCCTCAACGGGGAAATCCCACAAGAGGTTTCCCTAGAGCCTTATTTTGATTCTTCCTTGGCACAGAATGTGAAATTGGTGTTCTCAATCCATGAGTTGGCTAAGCGAAAGCAACTCAAATCGTCGCCGCAAAGAATCGCTCCTTGGGCACTGCAAGTCCATCCAATAGGAGGGCACACTTTAGAAGAAGTGTTATCCCGGGCACCCTCTGATATCCGCGAGGATCTGCAAAAGAGTCTGACTTTTTTCGTAGAAAGATTCCCCCAGCATACATCCCGAGGGGAAGGTCAGGACCGGAAGGAAGTCCAAGATGACCAAGAAGTGCCCTTCGCCGGATTCTGGTACACGCACGCTCTCGGGCATTACCGTGTGTGCATTCCTGAGGGTTGGCGCGTTATTCTGCAACATCGGGAAACTATCCCAGATACCTCGTACGACACCGTTCAATCAACGGATGGCCGATATGTGCTGGGCTTCAGTCGGTTAGCCCGAGAGGTTGGCGAGCCAGACCAAGCGATGGAGAGATTCAAGCAACAAATCTTATCGGATATTCAAGACCGCGATAACATTCGCATCTTGATTAGGCCCATCGCCGGTCACAAAGCCATGTCCATTGGTTATGTTTCCGCCAAGGGCAAATGGGGCTTTTGGATTATTGCGATCTTTCATGAAGGTCGTCGGTATGTCATCAATGCCAAGTTTCCACATGAAGAATACGGAGAAGACTTTCCTGGGATTCTCCGCCAGATTCTCGAGACCTTCACATTCCGTACTTGGTAGCAACAGGATTGCGAACCGCAAATGCAGATTGACTGAGATCGGCGATCAAGTCAAAACGCCGTCCATGTAGCTCCGTCATTGTGGTTACCCTCTCTTGTTGGCGAGTTCGGAGCCTATCCCAGAATCCTTGGGCGTAACACAAGTAATCGCACACAAAGCGCAGCAAGGTGACATTGTTAGTGGCTTTTTTCTCACATCGGATGAGCCATAACAAACAACTCATCCACGAATAGAGCCATTCGTACACCCGTCGGTGGGTACAATATGCCACAACTTGGCACAGATTCTGCATCTTATCAACAATTGAGAATGGCAATCCAGCGAACTACCTGAACCGAATGCTGGAGAAACCGCCTTCCGCTGCCATCGTGTACGCAACATGTACACGATACCATCGATCAGCTTCCCTCAGGACAATCGGGGAGGACCTTCCTTGCGGCTTGGGCGAGACTTCGGCAGACGTGTCCCAGCCGTCATCAAAGCGAGTGGGAAACCCGAAAACTCCTATGCGCTTGTTCACGCTGGGTACCCCGAGTCCCTGTTTACCCTGGTTTCGTCTTCCAACCACCGGCTGTCCATTAAACGATCACGTTTTGGGATAGGCTTCTAGGTTCAGGAATTGATACTGTGGAATTGAACCTGGTCTATCTGTTTGTCATGACTTAGGCACACGATAGGCTCGGAAAACCTGGTTTATCTTGGCGATTGGACGTTGGATAACATAAAATTCGCGTATGGAAACCGAGGAATATGGTCCTGAAGGTGGCCTGGAGTCGTTGGGATTTGTAACCGAGAAACTCCTGGCCCACCAAGAGTTCTGCAAGGTCGTCGCGTGTCTCTGCTCCGGTCAGGGGGGACAAATTGACGGAGTGGTGGGGGCAGGGTCTGCGCTATTCGCGGCGGCGATTGCTAAAGTCGCATCCCAGACCGTTCTCATCGTATTACCGAGTGCAGATTCGGCTGCCGGGTTTTGCGAAGACTTTAGGCTTTTCTCACCCCACTCCGTCACGCATTTTCCGAGATTGGATCGGGTTCAGCCCTACCTTTCCCCTGACGATGAGATTGTCGGTGAGCGACTGAGAATCCTGCGGACCCTGGCCTGTGGCCACGGTCCTCGCATGATTGTCAGTTCAATTGAGGCACTCATTCAGGCTGTACCGTCAGTTTCTCATGTCCGCAATAATGTCGTCAATCTTAAAGTGGGCGAAACACTGGCGGTGTCGGGATTGCTTCAGGTCTTGAACGAGTGGGGATTCCGGAACACGACAGCTGTAGCACTCCCTGGTGAGTACTCGCTCCGCGGCGGCATCCTCGATATCTTTTCGCCGGAGTGGTCATCGCCTTTGCGAATCGAACTCTTTGGGGACCAAATCGAGTCGCTCCGACGTGTTGACTTGGAGACCCAACGGAGTGTGGAACGGCTGGACCAGGTCCATCTCACGGCGATGGGGCCGCGAATTGATTTGTCAGCCAGTCTGCTCGACTACTTACCTGAGAGAACATGGGTCATTCTTGTACAACCTCAGGCTATCGATGAGGCAGCCCGCGAGTATTTTCGAAAACTCGATTCGGACCAGGGACATATTCCCATTCGTGAGGTCTGGGCTAGGTGCGGGCAGTTGACGGCTGTGGAATTGTGGGACTTGGTGCCGGAAACGGGGGAAGCGGTCTTTCACCTCGGAATGCAGACAGTGGAACGGTTCTCTGGACAGATTGAACGAGTCCAGGCTGAACTTGATGCTAATAGCCAATCCGACAGAGTGTGTCTTGTTTGTCCGACATCAGCCGAAGTCTCACGGCTGAGAGAATTGCTGCGAGACACTTCGACATCCAAAGAAGGACGATTGCAATTCGTCATAGGACGACTGTCGTCGGGATTTCGGATTCCCTGGGATCACCTTGCGATCTTGGGTTCGCATGAGTTGTTTGAAAGAATTCCCCGCAACATTGTGCCCCGGCGGGTTGTTGGTCGGCCGATTAGCGATTTTCTCGATCTCCGTGAGGGTGACTTAGTGGTTCATGTCGCTCACGGGATTGCACGGTATCGGGGGTTGACCCTGCTTGAGAAGGGTGAGCAGGCCGAGGAACACCTTGTTCTCGAGTTCGCAGAAGGAACAAAGCTTTACGTTCCGGCCTCCAAGATCGGATTGGTTCAGAAGTATGTTGGCGGGGCAAAATCGCGTCCCAAATTGTCCAAACTGGGTGGGCAAACCTGGCAGCGACAAAAGAAAGCCGTCGCCGAGGCCGTTTTCGACCTGGCTGCCGAGATGCTTGAGTTGCAGGCCATTCGTGAGACACGCCCCGGCATCGCTTTCCCTCCCGATACGATCTGGCAACAAGAGTTCGATGCTTCCTTTCCTTACGAGGAGACGCCCGATCAACTTCAGGCCATGGAGGCTATCAAGACCGACATGATGCGCCCTCGTCCCATGGACAGATTACTGTGCGGTGACGTGGGGTTCGGCAAGACCGAATTGGCTATGCGGGCCGCTTTTAAGGCGGTTGATGCAGGTTATCAAGTTGCGGTCCTCGTTCCGACGACCGTCCTTGCGGAGCAGCACTTACGGACGTTTCGCGAACGAATGGCGGAGTTCCCGATACATATCGCGGTGCTTTCCAGGTTTTGTAGTCCCAAGCAAGAGACGGCAGTCCTCGCCGGGCTTGCGGACGGATCGATCGACATTGTGATAGGAACACATCGCCTCGCTCAGCCAGATGTGAAGTTTCAGAATCTCGGTTTGGTGATTATTGATGAGGAACAACGATTTGGAGTGGAGATTAAGGAACGTCTCAAGTCTTTCCGTCAGACAGTGGACGTGCTGACGATGACGGCCACGCCGATACCGCGGACGTTGCACATGGCGCTCGTGGGATTACGGGACATCAGCAATCTGGCAACCCCTCCACAAGATCGGCTTGCAGTCGAGACTCATGTTTGTGCTTTTGATACTCAACTGATCCGGCAAGCCGTTCTCCGCGAACTCAATCGGGGTGGGCAGGTCTTTTTTGTCCACAATCGTGTCAACGATATTGAGTTGGTTTATCGTATCCTTTGCGCTACGGTCCCGGAGGCGCGGATTCGAATTGCCCATGCGCAGATGCCGGACCATGAGCTTGAAGAGGTCATGCTCGCCTTTGTGCGTCATGAATGTGATCTGCTTCTCACAACAACGATTATCGAAAGTGGTCTGGATATCCCAAGCGCAAACACCATTTTCATTGACCATGCCGAGCGGTTTGGGCTGGCAGATCTCCATCAGTTACGGGGCCGGGTGGGCCGGTACAAGCACCACGCCTACTGTTATTTGCTTATTCACCCTCATCAACGGCTCAACCCAAATGCCCGGCGGCGTCTGCAGGCGATTGAGGAGTTCAGTCATCTCGGGGCGGGATTTTCGCTGGCTATGCGGGACCTGGAGATCCGCGGTGCCGGAAATATCCTCGGGACGGAACAAAGTGGGCATATTGCGGCAGTCGGGTACGAGCTTTACTGCCAACTTCTGGAGCACGCGGTGCGGCGACTTCAAAACCAACCACCCCCGACGCACATCGACGTGGACATTGACTTGCCATGTCAGGCATGTCTTCCCGACACATATATTGCCGATCATCGGACCAAAATTGACATTTATCGCAGACTGGCCAATCTGGTAGATCCTGCCCAAATTGCCGATTTTGCGGCGGAGTTGCGAGATCGATTTGGGCCGCTTCCGCCGCCGGTTGTCCGATTATTGGAATTGCAGGAAATTCGGGTCCATGCTCACTGGTGGCGTATTCGGGCGATTCGGCAGGAAGATCGTTTTGTGGTCTTTCAATATGTGTCGCGGAAAAGAATGGAATCGCTTCGGTCAATAACGAACGGCCGGTTGCGAATCGTGGATCCCAAATCAGCTTATCTCGTGGCCGACGATTGGGTTGGCGACGTGAATCGGATCGTGGCAGAGATAAAATCACTGTTGCAGCATCGCCCGGCCAATCCTTATAATCCCGCCTCTTGAGTGCGTTAAGATGCGCACTCCGTTATCGTTAGCTAGCAATAGGAAATGGCAGGCGGCTTTGATCTGATGGGACTGGGTAACGGCTCTGCGGTTCACCCAGAGAAATTGATCCTCTAATGATGACCAAGAGGTAAACACAGCTCGGTGCGACAGGTCATTTGGTGCTTATTCGCGATCCTCGTTGTTGCTTGTGTCACGTTACCAATGTGTTCGGAGGGAACATTAGGTGGCGTGGCGGACACTTTGGGGTTTGCTCGGAACATCCTAAGACCTCTTGTGCGAACTGCCGAAGGCTCGGAATCTGACGCGAACGTGCCGGAGGCTGAACCCTCCCAAGTTCAAACAAACGGGTCATTGAATGGAAGATGGTCCCCCCTCTTCGTAGCAGATCGCAAGCTCCCGGAATGGCCCCCGCGGTTTGAAGATGGGGCGTGCTACGATCCTAGTCGTGGTACAAACGGAGGTATGGGGAATACTTCGCTTGTTGGCTTGCCAAGTTGGTCGCCGAAAGTCACCAGTGAACAACAGCTTTATCCAGCTACGAGCCGACCTAATCTTTCTCTTGGGGATGGCCCCTTGGTTACCGTGCTTGACCCTATGGAGATTGTTCCTGTTCCGCTTACCAGCCGGGTCGGAGATGGCGATGTTCATACAAGAGCGACGCAATTCCCATCACCAGCCCCGACTTTATCCGCGTCTTCGTCAACAAGTGAGGTGGGGCAACAAACCCCGTCTTACCCGCGGGAACCAGCCGAGGTCGATTTGACGTCCCGACAGGAGGTCGTGATCTCGGATGGGCAAGCCCCTTCGAGATGGCCCGACAGCCCTGGAATGCGTGCTGCTATGGCCAAGATCGACAAGACCCCGGTCATTACCACTGAGGTGTGTGAACAAGCGGCCGTCCTGGCGAGGGTTGGCGGAGACGTGATCCTGGCGGGGGAAATTCTCGGGGCTGTCAATGAGATGTTACTGCCTTATCGTGATAAAGTGCCTGCGTCCGTCTTTGAACGGTACAAGCAACAACTGATGCGGCGTCTCCTTTTGCAACGCGTCGAAATGAAGCTTGTTTACCAAGATGCCAAACGTCATTTACCGCCGGAAGCCATTGAACATTTCGAAAAAGAAGTTGGCAAGCTCTTCGACGAAAAAGAATTGCCTGACCGTTTGAAAAAAATGGGCCTCAATAGTCCGCAAGAGTTTGACACACGGTTGAAAAGTGTGGGCAGTTCTCTGGCTCACGAAAAACAAGCGTTTATGGAGGCAATCATCGCGAGAGAATGGCTGCGGCAACAAACGCAAGCCGAAAAAGATCCGTTGACCGCGGCCTCACCAGAGGAATTGGCGGCATATTATCGCGCGCACATCCAGGAGTTTGAGGAACCGGGATGGGTTGAATGGCGGCAACTGACGGTACGAAAACGTCCTGACCGATCTGATGCCGATGCTTACGCCCGGGTTGCCGAAATGAGAGAACGGGTCTTACGGGGTGAACCATTCGAAGCGGTGGCACGGTCCATGTCCGAGGGGCCCACGGCGGCATCGGGGGGATTACGCGAGCGTACATACCGTGGAAGCCTTCGATCGAAGACCCTGGAGGACGTGCTGTTTTCACTTCCCGAAGGAACCATCAGTCCGATTGTCGAAGACGATCAGGGATATCACGTTGTCCAGGTTATCCGGCGGCAGGACACACGGCGGGTTCCTTTCAGCGAAGCGCAGGTTCAAATTCGGGAAAAACTCGCGCAGGAACGGCGACAGCAAGTCACGCAAGAATGGCTCAATAAACTAAGTAAGGAAATCCCCGTGTGGACAATCTACGACCAAAGCGAGCAACCGAGCCAAAGCTCACTTCGATGAACGATTGCCATGAGGGGGCAACTCTTAAACTTTGTCTTATCAGACCAGTGCCTGAACGAAGCGCGTAATCCAATACGCCCGTGTTGACCCGAATCAAATCATAGTTCGAATTCCCCACCGGGGAACGGTCCGACGGGACGCTTGATGGAGACTTCTTCCAGCGGCTTCGGAGACCGTTTCATAAGGGGGACAAAGGGACGTTCGGGATAGCCGATGTAAAGCTGTCGCGGGCGGTGAATTCGCTTGTTCGGCGTAAGATGCATTTCACGCCAGTGCGCAATCCAACCGGGTAATCGCCCCAGTGCGAATAGGACGGTGAACATGTTTTTCGGAATGCCCATCGCCCGATAGATGATTCCCGAATAAAAATCCACGTTGGGATACAGCTTCCGCTCGATAAAATACGGGTCCTTGAGGGCTATTTCCTCTAGCTCTTTGGCAAGCTCGAAGAGCGGGTCCGAGCCGAGCCTCTTGGCAATCAGTCGGTCGGCCATTTGCTTAATGATCTTTGCCCGTGGGTCGTAGTTCTTGTATATGCGGTGACCAAAACCCATGAGGCGGAAACTGTCGTTCGGGTCTTTGGCCTTGTCAATATATTTTCCAATGTTGCGATTGTCGGCCAGAATCTGTTCCAACATGTTGATGCACGCTTCATTCGCTCCCCCGTGAAGTTGGCCCCACAGCGCACAGATCCCAGCCGAGATGGCGGAAAACAGGTTCACGTTGCTGGAACCAACCATCCGCACCGCCGAGGTGCTGCAATTCTGGCCGTGGTCGGCGTGAAGAATCAGCAGCAAATTGAGGGCATCCACAAAATCCGGATCCATGCGATAGCGTTCACTGGGAACAGCAAAGAGCATGTACAGGAAATTCTGGCAGTAAGTGAGATGGTTCTGTGGATACACAAAGGGCTGCCCAATTGATTGTTTGTAACTAAACGCAGCAATTGTCGGCATTTTGGCTAGAAGACGGTAGATGGAAAGCTGCCGTTGGCTTTCGTCAAGCGGATCAAGCGAGTCTTTGCAGTAAATGGCCAGCGCACCCACGACGGAACTGAGGATTGCCATGGGGTGGGCATCGGGGGGGAATCCTGCGAAGAGCTGCTTCATGCCCTCATGAAGCAATGTGTGGTGTCGGATGTTTTCTCGAAACTCTTCCAGCTGCTCGGCGGTTGGTAACTCGCCATAAATGAGCAAGTAGGCCACTTCGAGGAAATCACACCGTTCGGCCAATTCCTCGATGCGGTATCCCCGGTAACGCAGGATCCCGAGTTCACCATCGATATACGTGATGCTGCTCGTCGTGCCGCCCGTGTTGGCAAAACCTTCATCGAGGGTGATGTGTCCTGTCATCTGGTAGAGCTTTGAAATGTCGATGACACGGTTCCCCTCGGTCCCAATGCGGACGGGAAGCTCGAATTCTTGTCCATTAAGAGTCAGTTTTGCGACTTCGCCCATTGTTTCTCCCAATTCGGTGCTAGTGGTGGATCGCTCCAACATATCCCGAACAATCAATTCTAAAGCCTGCGCCAATGGCGTGAAACTAAGGGTTTGGCAAAGATTTCCGTTTTTCGGGTCACAATTGCATCCAACGGACCGGCAAACGGTCTTTTTGCCGATTCTGATACCGCGGAAGTCGATTTATGACAAGTGTGTCTGACGGAAGTTGCCTGTGGTGTTTGATTGCCCGACAGATGGCTGGTTCCTCACCATACGCGTTATACGGCACCACAGAAATGGGGGTAAACCGGACGTGCTCAGGGAAAATCTCTCCTTGGTAAGCCCCTTGGTAGAGGAGTGTGTCGCGCGACGGTGAAACCGTGTTCAACGCTGAGCTGTCTCCTCGGGAGGGTCCAGGAGCCGCAGAGATTCGGCTGTGATCAGTGGCCCGCGACCGTCGGGCAGGCGGCTTTTTCGCCCTGTAATCCCGACCCAGTGGCCGACGTAGGTCCGCAATAGTGTTCCTGGCGACGGCTTCACGTAACACACAACATTTCCTGACTCGTTCAGCACTACGTACGGAGGATCGGTGGGACGCCGAACTTGAGCTTTTACCAATCGACCAACAGCATCAAAACGTTCGCGACGGAGATCGTTTAGCTCGCGGGCGATTTCCTCCCGCAACGAGCTTGTTGGGGCGGGGTTAGTGTTGGTCTGCGTGCTCAGTTGCTGATCCGAGCGATTGAGATGCGACGGACTCGTGACCTCCATTAATTGGCCTGTTGGATTAACCTCAAATGAAGCAGGCGAAATTTCCGAAGGTTGAACCGAAGCATTGGCACTCGACACCGCGCCCGGATGTGGTTGGCTCTGGGAAATGCCAACAGACAGGTTGCGTTCTGTGAGTCCTGCGGTACGACTTTCCACCGGTATTCTGGTACCCGGTGGGGGAACAAGTGTGGACAGAGTGGCGGAGTTCATGCCGGTCATTGTCCATCCCAGATTACTTGGGATACCGGCTGGGCCTGCGACTGGGCCAGGCAGTTCCCGGGCCACTGAACCCGGAACGGTGATGTTTTCCGCCACAGGCTGGTGGGGTGATTGGACGCGGCGTGACAGGTCGGCTATCCGCCGGGCAGTGGCCAGTTTTTGGGCCAGGGCGTCGATACGCTCGATTTGTTGTGCGGTAAGCGGCTTTCCCGCAAGGGCTGCCAACTTATCTTGAAGGGGACTGACTTGCCACAGTGTTGGGTCTCTGGCGAGTAGGGTGGATAATTCCTGGTCCACCTCATCCAGCACCCGTTCCACGCTCTCGTTCGGCGTATGTTGTGAAACATTGCCGAAACCGTCGTTCCGCTGACCCGTTGCGTCCCGCGGAGTTCTGTCATACCTGGGGGAAAAACTCAAACCACCCGCTGTCGCCGGACGCCACCCGTCGGGTTCGGCTGATGCCCTCGCCACGTGTCCACCCACTCCACTGGCATTCTCGTTGTTGCCAGACGTGAGCAGCACAGCGTTTGAAACTGGGTAACCCCTTTCGGTTTTGGTTCCGGATTCAGGGGGATTCGTCTGCGGGCCAAGTGGTGGGATCGTGGTCAAGATTGCCGATTTTGACGTGAACTCCCCTTTAGGGACCCAAACAATTTGTCCATCCGCAACGCGAACAGCGATCCAGCCGTTGGGGTCCTCTGTGACTTTGGTCACCCGGGTTGAAATGGGTAATTCCGCCGCAATGGGGTAAGACTCGGAAGGTCCGGTTCGGGCGAGGAGCTTGCCAGTCGTTTGAAAATCCTGGCCGGAACTTGGTACAGAAATCCCAATTGTGGCCACGAGGAAAATCAGATTTCTGTGAACAGTCAACGAAAATGTGACTCGTTCTCTCAACTTGTTCACGAGCACGACTCCCAAAGATCGTGGCTTCAATCGAATTAGGCCGATAGGACTGTTCTGGGCCACTTGGCTTCTGGCTGTCCCTTGGCGCGCACGAGGTTCCACATTGGGTTAGCCTTATAGCGTGCCTTGGGACACCGGGCAAGACCAAAAAGCTTTAAAGGCCCTCCGCGATCCGGAGCAGCTGTCACCCACCGCGATGTCATCTCGGTGGACTGCAAACGAGGAGATTCGCAGGCAAATCGTGTTGCGCCCAGCACCTGACAGGTGTGATGCAGGCAGGGATGAGCACGGTCTCACCGCGCTGCAGAGTCATCGGAGATGATTCATTGGCTTCCAAGACGATGGTGCCGGAAAGCACTACCACGATCGTCATTCCCATGCCAGGTACTTGAACCTCAGTGCCCGGCGCGATTTGCCAAGACTCAACGTGAAAATCCTGCGTGCTTGCTGCAACTTGGCTCTCCCAACCTGCTGCGGCCATGCGTCGTGGGTTCTGGATGAGTCCGCAAACGTGGGGTTCCCAGTCTATTGCGTGGAATGCTGCCTCGATATGCAACGGTCGGGGGAGACCGTTGGAATCCAAACGATTCCAGTCGTACATTCGAAAAGTCGCGTCGCTCGAGGTCTGTATTTCGGCAAGAACAACCCCGCCGCCTGCTGAGTGCACGGTTCCCGGCGGGATGAAGAAGATATCACCCGGGCGAGGTGTAAAGACGTTAAGGCAGGTTTCGGGTTGACCCGTTTGAATAGCGTGCCGGAGATACTCTCGCGTGACATGCGGCTTAAGGCCGATGAAAACTCTTGCGCCCGGTTCTGCCGAGACGATGACCCATACCTCCGTTTTGCCGCGTTCGGAAGGGATGAACTGGGAGGTTGTTTTGTCGTCCGGATGGACCTGAATTGACAGGTAATCCTCACAATCTAGGAACTTAACCAACCACGGGAAAGTTGGCGGAGCCAACTGCGACGGCCCCCAAAGCTGCTGCTTCGATTGATCCCATAGAGTAGCAAGATCTTGCCCGGCGAACTCTTGATTGCGTAACCGACTGATATGCAATGGGTGTGCACTCAGCTCCCAGGACTCACCGAATTGGCCACTCGGTGGAAGTTGTTTACCTAGCACAGATTCGAGCCGGCGTCCCCCCCAGACTTGGGGGCGAAAATACGGCTCGAAAAGCAAAGGTCCCATCCAGCTGATCCCCGTAGATTTGCCTTTTGTACCTTTTTTATTTTTGGGACAATCGAGGCCCGGTCTGTCTGAAAATCAGGCCCTATTTCATCAGTTTCTATCGGCTCAGGCCATTTGTCAAAAACACGGTCTTTGTCGTCAGGTGCCGCAACAACTTTGCGAGCCGGGATTAGGTAATGTGGTCGCAGATGTCAATCCACAACGGCGTCGAACCATCCCGTTTTGGGAATCCAAGCCGTTTATCGGTAATCAGGTTGACAAGCGGCCGACCCTCGTGCCAGCGACGAAGATTTTCGCACATGATTCGGACGACGTCATCTGCCCTCGTGGCAGACTGCCCTCCAACGTGCGGGGTTATGATGACGTTCGGCGTCGTCCAGAGAGGGTGCCCCGGCGGCAGCGGCTCTGGGTCAGTCACGTCCATGACCGCGCCGGCAAGATGACCGTTCTTGATCATGTCGATAAGGTCGTTCGTCACCACAATCGGACCGCGAGCCACATTCACGAACAGGCTGCCGGGTTTCATCATCGCAAACAAGCGGCGATTGAACATGCCACGGGTTTGATCATTAAGAGGTAATGACAAAATCACAATATCTGCGCCGGGCAGGAGAGTTTCGAGCTTTTCGGGTGGGACGAGTTGGCTGACATAAGGTGGGCAATCAACGGGGAAAAGATCGACGGCCCATAATGTTGTCTTGAACATGCGAAGGATCTGAGCTAGACGCCTTCCCACTCCCCCAAAACCAACAATGAGGACAGTGCTTCGGTGCAGATCACGAGTCGGTCTGCGAATGAACTCTTGCTTTTCCTGCGCACGGAGAAATACGGGCAGACTCCGAAGCCAAGCTGTGATAAGTGCTACAGTGTGTTCCGCCACTTGATCGGCCAGGAGTCCGGAAGCGCTGGTCACGATAATGTCCGAGTCGATCACGGATGGGACAAGACAATGGTCCATACCCGCGGCGGACGATTGAATCCACCGCAGACGGCCACGGCGGACAACAGCATCCCAATCGACCGGGACTTTAGCGTGTCCACAGAAGATGTCGGCCTCAAGAAGCTCTGCGGCAATCCGCTCCTGAGGAACATCGACCACGTCGGCCCAGGGGGCAGTCTCAGCGATCTTGCGGCGGTGTTTTTCTTCGTTGGGAAAACAGAGAACAATGCGCGGACGCATCAATAGACCTCTTCGAGACAGCTGGTGAATTTGCCAATGAGTTCCGGTAAACCTTGCCTTTTTCTAACTGACTCCAACTCGTGACCTCAATCAACTGGATCTTACAAAAGGTTACGGTCCGGGTGGGGAAGCCATTCAAGACGGGTTAAACGGTAGGATAGGGAGTATCCCCGCTCGTGGGGAGGGGGCCTTAAATGGGATCATCGACATTTGAGCAAACAAACACGTTCGTGGCTCCGTAGGTTGAAATAGCCACATTTAACCGAGCTGTAGCAAAACTGTGGCGCGAGGGCATGACCTGACAAGTCCATGCGTTTTGCCATCCAGGGGGACTGGAATGTGGATATCCAGACGCCTAGGCCCGCACAGATGCGTTGGGGTTTCCCCGTATGATCAGGGATCGCAACGCCTGTGGGAGTATTCGGGGAATTTTTTCAACCGCCTTGGTTCTGGCAAACGATCACTTCACGAATTAAAATGGCCGGGATAGGAATGTCAAGTATTTGACTCCGCTTGAGCTGCTCGGCAGGGTCATGCCTGTTGTTTTCCCACCGAGAGTCAATGATTAATCCTGATCGGGGTTTGACCGATCGCATACGGAAGGAGGTTAGCCCTGAACCGCCCAGTATTCACCATCGGCCTTACGGGAGTTATTTTNCTGGTTTTGCTTCGCATAACCATCGGCTGGCATTTCCTTTACGAAGGGGTGTGGAAAATTGCCAACCGGGACACGTTTTCTGCTGAACCTTTTCTGACCCAGGCCAAGGGACCATTTGCCCCTCTCTTCTATGCAATGGTGCCTGATTTGGATGGAAAGGTTCGTCTGCAGGTCGTCAAAGACAAAGGTGGCCAGGTTCGCGTTGTATCTCCAGCGTACCAAATTGCCTGGGAACGGGCTTGCGACGATTTCATCCGATATTACGGAATGGACGACAAGCAATCGAAGGCCGCCAGGGAAACGTGTCAGCGATTTGTGACGGGTTTGCAAAACTATCTGGAAGAGAACAAAACCGCGATTCTGGCATACCTGGACAGCCTCAAACGATTTGAAGAGGAAGAGAAGGCCTCGCCAAACAATGGAGCCCATTTTCAACGTGAACGGCTGTGGGAGCGGCAACAAAAACTGCGGGGGGAAGTCGCTGTTTGGTTGGGGCAGATGGATGCGATGGGAGAAAACTACAAGCTTGCTTTATGGGGCTTGCTCAACAAGGACCAGAAGGCAGCTGGTATGTTGAAAGTCCCCCTGTGCGAGACACAGCGGTTGCCGGTTCCCGTCCCCTTTGTGGCCACGCGATCGGAGTTGCTGAATGTCGTGGTCACGTATTCGCTCACAGCCATCGGGTTGTGCTTGATTTTGGGTTTCTTCACGCGGTTAGCCAACTTGGGCGGCGCGATGTTCCTTGCGTTCGTGGTGATGACTCAGTGGCCATGGCCGACTGTGGTTCCTAAGACACCGGAGATTGTAGGGCACGCCCTCTTTGTGGATAAGAATTTTGTGGAAATGATGGCCATGCTGGCACTGGCGGCTTTGCCCGTCGGGCGATGGGCGGGGTTAGATTATTTCCTTTATCATTACATCTGCGTTCCTTTACGGCAGCGATGCGGGTGCTGTTGCGGCAGCAAGGTTGCCGAGAAGCCGAACTGAGTTGGACATTGATTAGTTGGGACAAGAAAACGGTTAGCCATCAGCGATAAAGGATCGTCACGATGAACTTGACTCCTGAAGAACGTGAACTTGGCAAAGCGAATTTCCATCGGGCCTTGGGAAACAACATGGAAGTCACGCGTCGTGATTTCCTGCAATCGGGATTATTGACGGCTTTGGCGGCCGGTGGAAGCGTTGGAGCGTTCTACTTCGGCTATGAGAGCACGATCGAAAAGCCGCTGCGGGTTGCTGTCCTTGGAACGGGTGATGAGGGACAGGTGTTAATAGGCGCCTGTAACCCTGAGTTTGTCGATATTGTGGCCATCGCCGATATTCGGCCCTTCAATGTCCACCGTGCATTTCATGGTGATTGGTCGAGCGATGCAGCCCTGGAGGCTCGGCCTGGCCTGATGAAAGTCTACGGGTGGAAGACAGAAGACGAGGCGCGAAAGCATGTCAAGGTTTACAGCCACTACGAAGATCTTCTGAAGGAAGAAAAGGATAACATCGAAGCGGTTATCATCGCACTGCCTCTTCACCTTCATGCGCCTGCTGCGATCGCGGCCATGAAGCTTGGAAAACATGTCCTCACCGAGAAGTTGATGGGACATTCAGTGCATGAATGCAAGGAAATGGCCAGGATGGCCAAACAGGCAGCAGTTCATCTGGCCGTGGGGCATCAGCGGCATTACAACATCCTATATGAAAATGCCAGTGACATGATCAAACGCGGTCTGTTGGGTGATCTGCACTACATCCGCGCGCAGTGGCATCGTGGGAACCTGCCTGGACGCGACAGTTGGGCTATGCCTCTGCCTCCCGGGGCAAAGCCGGACGACACCACGCACAAGAGTCTGCTTTCCCAGCTCAAGAGCCTTCAGCAATCGCTGGATGCTGCCAAAAAGGCCGCAAAGCCCGTGACGGCGGAAATTGAACGGCTTGAACGAATGTTGCGCCAAGTGGAGGCCCAGATTCGCGACAGTGAAGTCATCGATAAGGTGAAAGAGTACGGTTACGAGGACAAGACACTCGTGGCGGGAGATCAGAAGTACTTCCGGCCTGCGATCGAGGAGTTGATTCGCTGGCGACTATGGGATCGGACGGGCGGGGGCCTGATGGCGGAACTGGGAAGCCACCAATTGGACGCGGCATCAATCTTTATTGCCGCAATGCATGGACAGAAGCAGTTGCCGCTCAATGTTGCGGCTGCGGGAAACCGACCTCTCTTCCCGCTTGATCGGGAAATCGAGGACCACGTGTATTGCATCATTGAATATCCCGCTCCAGGGTATGATCCCAATGACCCTGTTGGCCGTTTGAAGAAGATCGCGGTGCAATATGCATCCATCAACGGAAACGGCTTTGGCGGTTATGGCGAGATCGTGTTTGGGACAAAGGGCACCTTGATCCTCGAGCGCGAACAGGAAGCCATGCTGTACGCCGGATCTGACACGAGCGCAGCCGTTGGTGTGAGTCAAGCCGGTGGCGGAGCTGTTCTCGACACCCAGGCCAGTGGCCCGGCTCAAAAACGGGCGGAAGGGATGGGACAAATGGCTACAGCCAAGGTCAGCCGGGGATATCGTGAAGAGATTGAGCATTGGGCCTGGTGTATCCGTCGAAATCCCAATACAGCCGATCCGGAGATTCATCCGCGATGCTATCCCAAGGTGGCACTGGGTGACGCCGTGCTCGCTCTGACAACGAACATGGCTGCCCGCCAGGGGCTGCGGATTGAGTTCAAACCTGAGTGGTTTGATATCGACAGTGACGAAACCCCAGAGGGCGTCAAGCCGGATCTCAGCCGGTATGCTTGATTCTGCCAACTTCGCTGGCCTGCTGTCGGCCTGAAATGGGATCCCGATTGTGTTGAACGGGTTGGTCGATAACAAGGGTACGAATGTTCGCGTTCGTGCCCTTTTGTTTTTGGTCAGCGTAGGTAAAGAAAGTTGGGGGCAAAGCGAACGGAGGTCATAACAAGCGGGTCAAACGCATGTTAGGGAGATCGTGATGCGTGTCGGTGCGATGAATCATCCGGCAAAGGATGTTATTCAGGAGATTCGCTGGATTGCTGAACATGGATTTGACTTTGTCGATCTCACATTGGAACATCCGGCTGCAGCCCCGGGTCTTCTCGATCTGGCGAGCATTCGCAGGGAATTAGACCGTCACCAATTGGGAATCGTCGCTCACACGGCGTACTATCTGAATTATGCCGTGCCTTTTCGGTCTGTCCGACGTGCGTGCCGGGACGAGTTCAGCAGCGCTCTCTCGGCGGCGCGTGAGTTGGGAGCCTCGGTCATGACGATTCACTTCTCTCGGCCACCGCGATTCTTCTCGGAGGATGAGATAGTGGAGTGGCATCTTGATGTGCTGAAGCCGCTTTGCGAGATGGGCGAACAATGGCACATTCGGATCGCCTTGGAACATATTCCTTTCCCACATTGCAACCAGATTGGGGTGATCGGAAAGCTCCTGACTGCCCTACCATCTCTTGGGTTCCATATTGACAGTGGTCATGCCCAGCTCGAGGCGCGCTCTGATTTGTGGGGGAATTATCTCAGGGAATTTGGATCGCGACTGTGCCATGTTCATCTGTCTGAGAATGACGGGACGTCCGATCAACACCTGCCATTGGGGGCTGTGCCACATCTGGGGATAGACTGGCCTGCCCGACTTGCCGAGTTAAAAGCTGTCCCCTATGACGGCGCAATCACACTTGAGGTCTTCTCGTCCTCGCCGGAGTACCTTCTCCAGAGTCGCGATTTACTTCGCCGATGGTGGGATGGTTGATGGCGGCCTCTGAGAATTGCCTACTCGGGGACCGAAACCTCCCAGGCATGGAGACTGTGTCTTAAAAGCTCTCCCCGTTTCTCGCGGCGGAATTGGGAAGGACTCATAGACCATTTCTGCTGGAAGACTCTCGCGAAATAGTTCGGCGAATTGTAGCCCACAGCCTCGGCAATATAGGGGACAGGAAGGTCACTCTCGATAAGAAGCCGTTCCGCCCTTTGCAAACGGAGTCGTTCGAGTTCGTCATGGATGGTTCGGCCCAGTTGGCGACGAAACCGCAGTTCGAGGGCCCTTCGGGACACGTGAACGGCCTCAACGACATCAGCCACGGTGATTGGTTCCGTGACGTGATCATGAATGAATTGAAGGGCTGCCGCAAGATCGGCATCTTCCATCGCCACAATCTCGCTAGACCGTCGTGTGACAACATGAAGGGCTTCGGCGACGATACGTTGCGGAGATATTTGTTCTCCTGACATCATGCGATCGAGGAGGGCGGCTGCTCGGTAGCCGGCAGCTTCGGCATTAAGAGCCACACTCGATAACGGCGGGTCGCTCAACTCGCAAAACAACTCGTCATTATCCACCCCCACGACGGCGATTTGCTCCGGAACACGCAGCCCAGCCGTTCGGCAGGCTTCTAGGACTTCTCGCCCACGGTCGTCATTGCAGGCCATCAAGCCAAGGGGACGGGGTAACGTGGTCAGCCAATGGGCCAGGCGACGATGTTCCTTTTCCCAGAGGTTGCGGGAAGGGGTTGTTATGTTCGATTTCAAAGGATAAATAGCAACCCCAAAACCCGCTTCCGCGATGCGCTGGCAAAAGCCTTCTTGACGCTTTTGAGACCACAAATAGCCAGGCACTCCCACGTAGGCAAAATGGCGAAAGCCGCGTTCCAAAAGATGTTCCGCAGCCAATCGTCCGGCATTGAGAGAGTCTGAGTGGACCTGGCTGAATTGGCTGAGAGATTTGTTTCGTCGCACCCGCATGCTGGAAAGGCCCACAAGAATGGCGGGTAGCTTTGCCGTTAGAATTGCCCGGGCAGCCTGGGGAGTCTCCACCCTCGCGATGATTCCGGTGCCGCCCCAGCGTCGCATTCTGGGAAGAATCTGTTCCAAATCTCCCGGGGTAATATAAAACCCCCAAGGGCCATGAAGACGACCGTATCGGATCACGCCCCGCAAGAACTGACGACCGTAACCACGCGACGTCTCAACCAGCAGTGCGACTCGGGGGATATCGCGTCGGTGTGCCATGAATGGAAATCTCCCCTGGACTTGTGCCAACACGAAGTTAAAAAAACCACCACCTTGCCCTAAGAGGCGGAGACACTTGGCCTAAACGTCTGTTGCGCAATTTTATCTTCTTTTTGCGCAACCGTCGCTTGTCAAACGGGTATCACCTAGGCTATTCTGTCGATTTGTATCCATAACTCTTCCTTTGAGCCTGTCGCGGGAAGTGTAGCAGGGCGAGCTGAATCTGTTTTGGGTTGAGCGGGAACATTTAGGGCAACGAAAAGGATGACCACGTATGTGGGAGCAACTTAAAACCCAGGTGGCTGAGGCAAACCGTCGGCTTGTGTCTGAAGGCCTTGTGATCCTCACCTGGGGTAATGTCAGCGCCATCAGTGAGGATAGGAAGGCCGTGGCGATCAAGCCCAGCGGGGTTCCCTATGGCAGGCTGACCCCGGACGATATTGTCGTGGTGGGACTCAATGGCGAGATTCTGGAAGGTCAGCTTCGTCCTTCCACTGACACGCCGACACATCTGGCAATTTATCGTGCGTTTGAGCGGGTACGCGGGATTTGCCACACACACAGTCGATTTGCGACAGTCTTTTCGCAGGCGCGTCAGGAAATCCCATGTTTTGGAACCACCCATGCGGACTATTTCTGCGGTCCAGTGCCTGTGACGCGGGCATTGAGTTCCACAGAAGTCGAAGAGGATTATGAGCTAAATACGGGCAAGATTATTGTGGAGAGATTTCGCGTCGGTGGATTGGATCCGCTCGTGACGCCTGGGGTTTTGGTGGCCGGACACGGCCCATTCACGTTCGGACAATCCGCTGACGAAGCTGTAGATCATGCTGTGGCGCTGGAGGGGGTCGCAGAGCTGGCCTGGCATTTGTTGCTTTTGCAGTCCGAGCCGAGTCAAATTGAGGGGTATATTCTCCAAAAGCACTATCAGCGGAAGCATGGTCCAAAGGCGTACTACGGCCAGAAAGATCAAGGCACGTGAAACAGAGAATTGTTACATCAGGGTGACAACACATGATTAGCCTTGGCGAGAAAGAGGTATGGTTCGTAACGGGAAGTCAGCATCTCTATGGTCCTGCCACGCTTCAAAGAGTTGCCCAAAACTCCCAGGTCATTGCCCAGGGACTGGATGCCGACCCCGTCATTCCGGTGAGGGTTCTATCGAAGGCCGTTGTGACGACCCCTGAGGCTATCCACCGGGTCTGTCTTGAAGCCAACACAACGCAGGAGTGTGTCGGCCTGATCACGTGGATGCACACTTTTTCGCCCGCGAAAATGTGGATTGCTGGATTGCGAGAATTGAAAAAACCTTTTCTGCATTTGCATACGCAATTTCAGCAAGATCTGCCATGGGCGACGATTGACATGGATTATATGAATCTCCACCAATCGGCCCATGGCGACCGCGAGTTCGGGTTTATTTGCAGCCGGATGCGATTGCGTCGTAAGGTTGTTGTCGGACACTGGGAAGACCCAGATGTTCGCCGTCAAATTGGGGCATGGACTCGTGTCGCCGCCGCATGGGATGACTTGCGTTCAATGCGCATCGCCAGGTTTGGCGATAATATGCGCGAAGTTGCCGTGACGGAAGGAGACAAAGTTGAGGGGCAAATTCGGCTGGGATTCTCCGTGAATGGGTATGGTTTGGGGGACCTGGTCAAGAGAATCCAAGGAGTATCCGATGCCGAAGTGGAACGACTGGTTCGCGAATATGACGATCGATACGATGTTGCTCCAGAACTGCGGGCCGACGGCACACGGCGACAGGCGCTTCGTGAGGCTGCTCGGATTGAATTGGGATTACGGGCGTTCCTGACAGATGGCGGTTTTGCCGCTTTTACCGACACATTCGAAAACCTGCACGGCTTGCAGCAACTTCCTGGACTGGCCGTTCAGCGACTCATGGCCGAAGGTTATGGCTTTGGTGCGGAAGGGGATTGGAAGACAGCGGCGCTGGTCAGGGCGTTGAAGGTGATGTCGGCGGGCCTGCCAGGTGGTACATCATTCATGGAGGATTACACCTACGATTTGAAGCCGGGCCGTATGAAAGTCCTTGGGGCGCACATGCTGGAAGTGTGTCCCACTATCGCCGCGAAAAAGCCATCTCTGGAGATTCACCCCCTGTCCATCGGGGGGAAAGGCGATCCTGTTCGACTGGTGTTTGATGCTGCTCCGGGACCTGCGATCAATGTGGCCATGGTGGACATGGGGGATCGTTTCCGAATGCTTGTAAACGACGTTAAGGTCGTACCACCAGATGAGGACCTGCCTCGGCTTCCGGTGGCGCGCGCCGTATGGATTCCGCACCCGGATCTCAAGACCTCCGCGGCAGCGTGGATCCTGGCTGGCGGTCCCCATCACACGGCATTCAGTCAAGCGATCACGGCGGAGTATGTTGAAGACTTGGCCGAAATCGCAGGAGTCGAGTTCTTGCACATTGGCCCGAAGACACAGCTTGAGGATTTCAGGAGACAGCTTCGGTGGAACGAAGCTGTTTTTCGCAATCAGTGATTGTTGGTGTTTGATAACTCGTTTGGTAACGTGAGGACGCTCCAGAATTGAAGGGTTGACGCGATGACACCTGTTGATTGGGCGGTGATTGCCGGTTATTTCGTAATCCTCTTCGGTTTGGCCTGGTGGGTCATTCTGCGAGGAAAGGAAACTGCCGACGATTATTTCTTGGCGGGGCGAAATCTGGGATGGTTTGTCGTGGGGGCTTCGATCTTCGCTTCCAACATCGGTTCAGAACATCTGGTTGGGCTTGCGGGGTCAGGTTGCACGGACGGCGTCGCCATGGCCCACTATGAACTTCATGCCTGGTGTCTTCTCATTCTTGCGTGGGTATTTGTGCCGTTCTACCTGCGATCTCAAGTCTTCACGATGCCCGAGTTTCTGGAACGCCGCTTCAGTCCCGGCGCGCGGTGGTTGCTTTCGCTGATTTCTTTGGTTGCCTATGTTTTGACAAAAATTGCCGTTGGCATTTTCGCTGGGGGCATTGTCTTTCAAACGTTGCTGCCGGAAGTTCGTTTGAATATCGGACCAGTTGAAATGAACAGCTTCTGGGTGGGGTCGGTTTTGGTCATTGTGCTGACTGGTCTATATACGGTCCTCGGTGGCATGCGGGCGGTTGCCTACACGGAAGCCCTTCAGACGTTTATCCTGGTTGCTGGGTCTGCACTTGTGACAGTGTTTGGTTTGATGGCCCTGGGGGGATGGAGCACGCTTCGTGAAGTGTGCGGCTCAGAGATGTTCAACCTGTGGAAGCCGCTCGCCCCTGAAGGATGGACGGGAACCTGGAAGCCAATCATCGACCAGGAATCAAAGGTGATGGCCTGGTATTTCAACAGCAATTATCCATGGTTGGGAATGCTCATCTGTGCCCCGATCAGTGGTTTGTGGTACTGGTGCACCGACCAGTATATTGTGCAGCGGTGTCTTGGATCGCCCAGTGAGCGCGAGGCCCGACGGGGCGCGATTTGGGCAGGCATCCTGAAGCTTCTCCCGGTGTTCATCTTTATTATTCCCGGGATGATCTGTTTGGCGATTTCGGTCAGTGGCAAGTCCGAAGGTCTCCGGAAGGAATTCTTTCATGTCGAACTGGAAAAGGTCCTCTCGCAACAGAGCCATGATATGGCTCAGGCAAAACGGATAGTGGTGGGCAGGATTGTTGTTGAAAAGGGTGAGCAAAAGGTCATAGCCGGTCAACAGGTTGTGACGAACGGACGTGTCGCCGTTGTTGGTGGCACAGTCGAGCCAGTTGACGGAGGATTGGCCGTGACGAAAGGCGTGGTCTATGTGAACTCGCAGGCGACGCAGGCAGCATTCCCGCTCCTGGTGAGGCATGTGCTTCCGCCGGGCTTTCGCGGGATCGTTGTTGCGGGCCTTCTTGCGGCGTTGATGAGTTCGCTGGCTGGGGTTTTCAATGCCTCATCAACGTTATTCACCATGGACTTTTACAGCAAGTTGCGCCCGTCGGCGTCTCAGCACGAATTGGTTTGGACGGGTCGTGTCGCGACAACAACGATGGTGTTGATCGGACTGGCATGGATTCCTGTGATCCAGGGAGCCAGAGGCCTTTACGATTACTTGCAAAGTGTTCAGGGATATTTGGCGCCTCCGATCTTCACTGTGTTCTTCCTGGGTGTGTTTTGGAAACGGTTGAATGCCAAAGGTTGTCTTTGGGCCTTGGCCGTCGGTTTCGTTTTGGGCGTCTTTCGTTTGGCAGTGGATACTCCGGTGAAGCTGTTCGGGGTTCAATATCCACAAGGTTCATTTCTCTGGATTGTCAACAATATTTTCTTCCAGTACTTTGCGGTTCTGATATTTGTGGTGAGTGTCACCGTGATGATTGTGGCGAGTTACCTCTCCAGTCCTCCCGATGAACGCAAGATTGCCGGTTTGACGTTCGGAACCGTTACGGAGGAACAGCGACGGCAATCCCGGGCGACTTGGAATTGGGTGGATGTTGCGGCGTCCGGGCTGGTCCTTGGAGCCATCATAGCGGCATATCTCTATTTCCGGGGGTAATCGAATCGCAGCTCAAGAGAGAATGGACTGACTGGCACAACGAGAACCACTCGCTTGAGTATTCCTTTAATCACAGTAACGGGTGCCCTGTGTCGCGCGTAACTGCCGCACAGGTTGCGGGGTGTGTTTCCGCTTCAAGACGTAGTATGTAGTATCGAGACAAAGGAGGTTACCTGTCGATGAACCTGGTGCGAAGGCTTTTGGTTCTGGTTTATGTGATTCTGGTCCCGTTGGGTGTTTCGACGCTTTCCATTAGTTACGGTGAGGAACAACCGATCACGTTGACTGTCTATCCTAGCGAGGTCGTCAATCCGATCGATGTCAACGTTTATGGACACTTTCTCGAACACATTTATCATTCGGTGAACGGTGGGCTTTGGGGTGAATTGGTGTGGAATCGTAGTTTTGAGCACCATGATGCCGGTCGCTGGCAGGTCATCGATCAAATGATTGTTCAGAAGGGTCTGGGAACTAACCAGAGGTTAGTCTTCGGAGATCCCCAGTGGGGAGATTATGAATTCACTTTGGAAGCTGAAAAGTTTGGAGGCGACGAAGGTTTTCTTGTGTTGTTCCGGGTCCGTGATGAGACGAACTTCTACTGGTGCAACCTTGGCGGATGGGGAAACCGCTGGCATCAGTTGGAAAGAGGGCGTAGTGGAGAGGGACGTTGGCGCCCGGTTGGACCGCGGGTCGCCGGGCAGATTGATGCCAATCGTTGGTACCGTATCCGCGTACGATGTGAAGGCGATCAGTTCCGGGTGTGGTTGGATGATCAGCCAGTCATCGAGTTCCGCGATCCCGAGGGGCACCGCAACGGCGCTGTTGGAATCGGGACATGGGCCACACGGGCACGCTTTAGAAACCTTCGGGTGACCGATCTGGCTGGAAATGTCCTGTTTGCAGGAGTCCCTGAGGTTCGAAGTCTCCAGGGAGTGGCAAAGTCATGGCAGGCTTTTGGGCAAGGACGGGTCTCCCTCGATGACGAACGGCCTTTGAACAGCGACTGGTGCCAGCGATTGGAAGGTCGGGAAGGTGAGACCGGACTGGAACAACAACCGTTTGCATTGAAAACCAATGAATGGTACGTCGGCTCGTTATGGATTCGCGGAAACACGGAACAAAGCCCCATTGTGCGGCTGATGGATGGTGATCAAGTGATCGCGACGCAATCGCTTCCCATGCCCAAGGAAGACTGGCAAGAGGTGCCTCTCCGACTCCGGTCCATTCGCAACGCTGACTCTGGCCGTTTGCAGATCGTGTTGCGGGGGGCGGGGACCCTTTGGGTGGATCAGGTTAGCCTGATGCCAGAGTCGTGGCTGAAATCTGGCGGATATCGTCCCGATCTCTTGCAGGCCATCACCGACCTGCGGCCGCCTGTGATTCGTTGGCCGGGCGGTTGTTTTGCCTCGGCTTACCGCTGGAAAGATGGCATTGGTCCTCAGGCAAAACGGCGGAGTTATCCTCGCGAAATCTGGGACGATATTGACGTCAATTCTTTCGGCACGGATGAGTTCATCGAGATGTGCCGACGCATCGGGACCGAGCCTCTGATTGTCGTGAATATTGGAACACCTCAATGGAATCCAGGGGCGAATGAAGACGAGTTTGTGCAGGACGCGCTCGACTGGATCGAGTACTGCAACGGACCGTCAGACTCAAAATGGGGCCGGGTGCGTGCCCAGAATGGCCATCCTGAGCCTTATGGGGTGAAATACTGGGAGATTGACAATGAAACCTGGGGTATGACTGCCGAGCGTTACGCTGCTGCAGTGCGACGGATCGCCCCGCTGATGCGAGCCAAGGATCCAGCAATCAAACTGGCGGCCTGCGGGAGCGGCGGGATGGGTGAGAATGCACTCCGCTGGAATCAGGTGATCATCGAGCAATGTGCAGACTTGATTGATTACCTGAGCATTCATCATTACGAGAATCCGGATCGCTTCGCTGAAGGGCCTTACAATTATGAGGAGTTTTTCCTTGCCACGGGAAACCTGATAGCGAAGTCCAAAAACCCCAATCTAAAGCTCTACGTTTCGGAATGGAACGCGCAGAGCACCGATTGGCGGACAGGACTCTATTGCGGTGGTATCCTGAATGCCTTCGAACGAGCTGGGAATATCGTCGGGATGGCAGCCCCTGCCCTTTTCCTTCGTCATGTTTCGGCTACGGCTTGGGACAACGCGTTCATCAATTTCGATCATCGAACGTGGTTCCCCGCGCCCAACTATGTCGTCATGCAATTGTGGCGACGTTTCTACCTGCCGAATCGCGTTCGCGTGGATGGCGACGACAAAGATCTAAATGTTGTTGCGACTGCTTCCCCGGATGGGAATCAGGTTGTCGCAAAAATAGTCAATCCAGCGGATGAACCACGCACGCTTGTTTTGCGCAGTATTCAGGGAAAAATCGTAATGGCCAAGGGGTTTCAAGTGACCGCAGAAAGTCTGGCCGCTCGCAACACCATGGAGAATCCTGCGCTTATCCAAGCTCGTGAGGTCGAAGTCAAAGTTACAGCCGATGGGGTGTCGCTGACGATTCCGCGGCTGAGTTGCACGGTTATTCAGATGGAAGTGAAATAACTGGCGTTCGGAAACACCGCAATCCTGATGATGCCGAGACACAGGAAACGTCGTGGAAGACCATTTCCAAGTGTCAAGGAAAGATCGGGACCGGGTGTGTTTTCACAAAGCCAAAAGAAGAGATAAAAGAACAGCGGTCACCCCTTCGGGATGACCGCTTTCCATTTTGCCGCAGTACTTAGCTTTGCCAAAGGATAACGCCGGAAGAAGAAACGATCAGCAACGCCCAGAAGAGACTGGGGAAGACTTAATCATCACTCTTCCTCTTCCTCTTCCTCTTCCTCTTCATCGAGATCCTCATCATCCCAATCATCGTCTTCCTCGTCGTCTTCGTCCCAGTCCTCGTCCTCGTCGAGGTCTTCGTCCTCCCAATCTTCGTCTTCTTCTTCCTCGTCTAGATCTTCATCCTCCCAATCTTCATCCTCATCCTCTTCGTCCCAGTCTTCTTCGTCTTCGTCTTCGTCTTCCCAATCTTCATCCTCATCCCAGTCGTCTTCGTCCTCATCGTCCCAATCTTCGTCGTCGTCCCAATCTTCATCCTCGTCTTCGTCTTGGGCGACGATGATGGAACCTACATTGATGGAACTGGCGGGACCTGAGTTGTCCCAGCCACTTGGGCATGGAATCGTTTCCGAGACGCCAAGTTGAGCCAACAAGCTATGAGTCAGATCTTTTCTCACGGTGACACCCCTGACAAAAAATTTAGGCCAAAGAGCTGATTCCGAAGCGCGAATAGGCTGGCCTTGGTGGCCGATCCGCGATTCCTGTCTGGGTTCCAATCCGAGGTCCTAACTATCTCTCCCTATCGTTCGGATAAAACGCGCCAACAACAAAACGTCAAGTATAACTTCCTTTCGGCTACCCGATAAGAGGCCGTTCAACCGTTCTTTATCTCACCATCGGTATGCCTTAACGTAACCGAGGGAATACGATATTCCGGATGCGGTAAATCGTCCAGCCCCCTCAAGCCGAATACCTCAAGGAAATGAGGACTCGTACCATATAGATACGGACGTCCTAATTCATCCGAGCGGCCCACGATCCGAATCAGCCCTCGCTCCAAGAGCTGGCGGATGACTTCCCCGCACTGAACACCACGAATCGATTCAATTTCCGCCCGCAAAATGGGTTGACGATAGGCGACAACAGTTAACGTCTCCAACGCTGGCGGCGACAACCGCACCTGATTCGGATCCTTTGCCAACCGCGAGATCCAAGGCTCGAAGCCGGGCCGCGTTCGCAACTGGTATCCACCCGCGACTTCCGTGACGCGATATGCCATCCTCCTTTCATCATACAGTTTGTTAAGCCTTCGCACCAAGGCCCGAACGTGAACACCGCTATCCAGTCCAGCAATTTGAGCAATTTTTCTAGCCGAAATCGGCTGTCTTGCCAAAAAAAGAACGGCCTCGACCCGTGCCAGTTGATGATCGGATTCTTCAAGGCCTTCCTCAGTTTTCTGGCGGGGCGACGTTGCTTCGTCGGAATCCGACACCAGGAGCCGATTTTTGAGCGGTCGCGAAACCCAGGGCGCCGCGAGCCACCACTTTGCCCCGCCCCCTTCCCAGGGGGTGCTTCGCGTCATCCAGGAATACTTGGGCCACTTCATTTGGCTACCTTTACGCAACGAATCGATCGGCTCCCTTGACCTGCGCCTTTGGCTTGTTTGCCGATGAATCGGCAACCGTGAGACGAAACTTCAGTGTAGAAGACAGTTGAGTCAGAACTCAAGCAGGTTAATCCTGGCGACGGAGGACTGCTCCACGATTGTCAAGTGTCTCAGTTTCTTTCTTTTAGCCAGGTTTCGATCTGCCTGACAACGTTTTCCATGGCCTCTTCGGGCTGTGATGCGATGGCTTCGAAGAACGCCACTGTGCCAACGCCGGGGACCAAGGGCATTTCGCACCAGAACCGAAATAGTTCTCCCTGGTTACCCCATGTTTCCAGCCTGTAACGGACGGCCCCCAGCTGCTCAATCCGGGCCGACAGATTGCCTATTGCGGCGGAGGTTAAACCCGCCGGTGGTCTCCCCATCGCCGCTTGTGCATTCAAATTGGGCTGGCTATCGTCACCAATCGAGGAAGAAGTTAATTCAGTCTCACCAAATGATGACCTATCTGGACCACCGAAGTGAGGGGATTTCTGGTATCCCCAGCCGGTAAAACCGGTTGGCATGACACCATCCAATGGTGGGCCTGGACGCCCGGTCGCGGCCGAATCGGCTTCCATACGGTGTGGTGCGGCGGATGGCGTGATGTTATCATGGCCTATTCTATTCCCCCAAGAAGAAGGATGATCGAGTGGGGTACCAATGTTAGCTTCCGGCACGCTGTTTACAGCTTGATTGACGGAATTTTCCCAGCTTGGTGAGTGCGCAGTCGTTGCCTGAATGGTTTGGATGCACGTGTCACTTTGAGCAACAAAATTGGGGAAGGACTGGTCATTCGGAAGTGGACTATCCTTACGGGGCTGACCGGCTGCTTGGTCACTTGTCGGGGATGACTCGATGTCAGTGTTTCGGGTAGTAAATAAGGCCAAAGTTGGCAGGATCCCTTGAGGGATAGAAGCCAGGGCTATCATGCCAAATAGCAACCCAAATAACAGAACCGCCCGAAGGAACTCAGAGGTTGATACCTTTGGGCATAACTGGCCAACTTCTACGGGTACTTCGTTGTTCAAGTCTTTCATTGCGCGATAGTTGAGTCATGGAAAAATGCGTCGAATGTGCCGACATGCGCAGCATAATACTGCTGGATACCGTGTGAAGGCAACATCAATATCGGTATTGGAACGTATGTTGCTATACCACGGATAATATCGTTCTGATCACATAGGGTGAAACCTTGCCGTTTTGCCCTGCCGCGAAGCGTCGGGAGTCTTTGAAATGCCACACGAGACGCAGCTTTTCCCATTTTCCCTGGGAAAGATTTTCTGGCTTTGCGTGTTGGTTTCGTTGACATTCTGTCACTCAAATCGACACGTGGAAGCTCAATCGGTGCTGGTTCTGGGGCGCGAAATCGGAGACAACCTTCGGACGCAGGTTGACAAACTTATTGATCGCTTGAATGCGCCAGAATTGGCCGTCCGTGAGCAAGCAGAACGGGATCTGGTTAGTCTTGGACCTGCGATCATTTCACTGCTGGAACCGAGAATCCAATTGTCGCCTGAGGCCGTCTTAAGACTCGATCGTGTGCGAAGGGCTCTTATCGACCAAACTGTGGCCGGGGACCCTTTGCCGACGACGGTCAATTACAGTGTGAAGGGTGTGCCACTCTCGGAGGTGATATCGCAAATCACGAAGCAAACCGGTAACAAAGTCATCGTTGCTGAGGAATTAGCAAAGGTACCCATAACTTGGGATTGCCAAGACAAGACCTTTTGGGAGGCAATGGATGGATTGTCAGCTCTCGTTCACGGGGAGTTGGAACCCACCGGAAGTAATGGCTTGAGGATTGTCCCGCGAAAAACGGAAACATTACCATCCGTGGGGACAATAGCCTATTGCGGCGTTTTTCGTGTCCAGTTGCGAGAGTATGTCAAGACAGAACGAGGCTCGTCGGAGGTGTCGTTTATCACAATCGAGATCATGTGGGAGCCGAGACTTCAGCCTGCCGTGATCTGGCTAGGACAGATTGCTATCGACGCGGGACAATCTGCCACTCTGACAGGAAAGAAGGAGGCTTTCACCCGGCGGGAAATCCCCGTTTCCCCCAATAAGTGTTCTGTCTCTATCAGTGTCCCTCTGGAAGAACCAGTATCTCCCGAGCAGTCTGCTGAGCACGTAAAAGGCGTGCCCGTGCTGCGAGGAAGTTTCGAACCCGTGTTGCCGGTCGGTGTGCTGGATGTTGCCTTTGATATGACAAATTTGCGAAACGGCTCCCGGAGCCTGGAGTTGGGGAAAGCTCAAATCGCTGCGGAGTTGCGACGGGCCGATGCCGATGTCTGCGAGGTCGTACTCCGTGTCCGCTATGAAGAATCCTCTGGCGCCTTTGCCTCACATCGGGGATGGTTCTACTCGTGGCCAATTCGTCTAGAACTCATTTCGGAAAGCCTCTTGCCAGAACGTGTTGAGCTTCTTCGCATGAGTGAGAATGGCGTTGAACTCGTGTATCAGTTCGACACTTCTGGCAACTCGGCCCGCCGTTTGATTTGCCGGGTTCCCGTCGCGATTATCAGACCCAAGGTTGAGTTCCAATTGGCTTTGCCCTCGCAGCGATGAAAGCTTTCGTTCATCGGCATGGAAGAAATGGCGTACTGATCTCAAGCCCCTGTGGCGGGTGATGATCTCTCGGGGGGATCTGCTCCTGTCATGACTGCCAATTGGGGGGTGATAAATCAACCTTCGCTACAGAGTGCTTGGACATGCAGGGGGTCAGACGGGTCCCATTTCAACAACTGGTGAGCGATTGAGACGGCCAAATCCCGCTCATTCAGCCGAAGAAGGCAGTCCACAAGATCGCGAGTCGCTTGAAGCAAGGGGCGATTAGTTATCTGCGAAAAGGGCAAACGCCCTTTGAAGTTCTTACCCATTGCATTCAGGCCAAGCTCATAGGCATATCCAAGATGGGCCCGCGCCAAATCAAGTTTGTTTTGAAAAAGGGCAATTCGTCCCAGGAGTTGATGGGCTTCGAGAAACTCATGACATTCTCGCAAAAGCCAAAGAAGCTCATCCACGGCAAGCTCCCACTCCTCGTGGGCTATCATGTCGTGGACCTCTTCAAGGTCATCAGCCAACACGCGGACCTTTCGCGGAAAAACGAACTCAAAAACATTTGAATGAACGCGGCGAATGACAATTGTTCGCGCTCGGTTCCCCTTCTGACGGTTATTGTTTCCTTGTCGGCAAGTACCAAATTGGCCAGACTTACTGCGGCGCTCACGACGTCTAGGTGAATCTTCTCGCTGAGAGTCCATATCTGCTAACTCCGGTTTCGTAAATGAGTTGATGGGCGTTTGTTCGCGAGACCTGAGAAACTGGGAAACAGGAAGATTCTGTGTTTGTTCTTTGAGCCAAAAACCTCTCGTATGGCACGGTGCCATGAACAGAATGATTTGTTGATCACCACTGTCCAGTGTACCATACCCAAACGACAAAGGCTTTTTCCATACGGAGCCGTGTCGCGATGGAAGTGCGATCCAACAGGACCACGATTGCCAATGCAAATGACCGTCCCGGAGTAAGGACAATTCATGAACAACCCACTACGGTTCTAACACACCGGACGCGGCGATCGCCTTGGACGGTCAATGGGCGACGATCAAATGTCGAACAAGGCTCAAATGGAAAGCATTCCGTGTATTGTTCCGACAAAACGTGAAGCCGTGTCTTGTGATCCGTCTGGATAGCAAGCACAATGAAAGGCCGAAAATCGTGTTCCTGTCGAAAGGTCTCAGCGAACATAAGGAGTGCCGTGATGAAGATGATAAGAATTCTCGTACTTATTGGTCTTGCCTCCCTTGCAAAAAGCTCTCTGGCAGAATCAGGACCGGCATTTACCGTGTATCCGATAGGTCGTGTGGAAAAGACCGATGGGCGAACACGAATCGTGCTTGACAAGAAGTATCAGGCCGGTTTGCTGGGCCTCGAAGAGTGGTCCCATGTCCAGGTTCTCTGGTGGTTCGACAAGAATGATACACCCGAGAAACGTTCGATTTTGCAGGTCCATCCCCGGGGCGACAAGAACAATCCCCTCACCGGTGTGTTTGCTTGTCGTGCCCCTGTACGACCCAATTTGATTGGGTTGACGCTCTGCAAAATCCTTCGCGTCGAAGGCAACGTTGTGGAGATCGAGGACATTGATGCTTTTGATGGTACGCCGGTCCTGGACATAAAACCGTTTGCACCGGGAGTGGACACGACAAAAGACGTTCGCGTACCGAAATGGGCCAACTCGCCACCCCCCCGCAACTGAATGGTGGTTGTTTGCGGTTGGTCAGACGGAACTCATACGCAGAAGTACGTGGCCGACCTGCCTGGTTGCTTGCGGTGATCATAGCTCTGTAATACGTAGCAGAACCTTTGACCTGATGTTCAAACACACTGGAGGCTTTCTATGAGATGGTTACTGTCCTTAGGGTTGCTTGCAGTCTTGGCAGGTTCGTCTCAAGCTGAAGTGGTCGTGTACCCCGCTCCGCCAGAAGAAAAGCTTTCCGAAGATTATCGGGTCTCGGTCGGCGGACAAGACGTGGCCGTTTACACGGCCAGGACATTGGATCCACCTTTTGCCGGCAAGGAGTGGGACTACGGCGGGCCGTATTCGTTTGCCAATTTTGATGCGGACGGGGCGGTGGAAGTGAAGATCACGTCACCGAAAAACCTCGCAAACACCGTCATCCGTCCGACTTGCCCTGACGTGGCAATGCGGGTGGTCAACGAGCATGAGGTGATCATAAGCCTTCCGGGACCGCGCAAAATCAGCGTGGAACCTGAAGGCAAAAGGGGGCCGCTACTCCTCTTCGTCAATCCGCTTGAGAGAGATCCGCCGAAACCAAACGATCCCAATGTCGTATATTTTGGGCCAGGCATCCACAAGCCGGAAAAGATTGTTCTCGGCAGTCAGCAAACCCTTTATCTGGCAGGAGGCGCCGTTGTTAAAGGTGGAGTGCTGGCGCAAGGTGACCATATTCGGATCACTGGCCGCGGTATTCTGGACAGCTCAGACTGGGAATGGCGAAAAGGTCCAACGCCCACGGTTATCTCCATCCGAGGTTCCGACGTGGAAGTAAGCGGGATTACGGTGCGCGGTGCATCCCATTGGACGATCGTTCCGGTCCACAGTCAGCGCGTCACGATCCGGAATGTGAAGATCTGTGGTGGCCGTGTTCAAAATGATGACGGGATCAACCCCTGCAATTCCCAGGATGTCCTGATCACGGATTGTTTTATCCGCAGCGACGATGACTGTGTGGCGATGAAGGGATTGGACTTCGTGGAAGGCAACAACAATGTGGAGCGCGTCCGCGTGGAAAACTGCGTTCTTTGGTGCGATCGGGCAAGGATTTTCCTACTCGGCCACGAGAGTCGCGCTCCTTTTATGCGCGACATCACCCTTACGAACTTGGATATTATCCATTTTTCCATGACGCCCTTCTTGCTGGAACCAGGCGAAGATATGCGTCTTGAAAACGTGATTGTGGATAATGTTCGAATTCACGGTGAAGGACAGCACGAATTGATTCGTTTGCGTCCTGTGGTGAACCAGTACATGAGGAAGAAAACACCGGGTTTTGTGAGTCACATTACCTTCAAGAACGTCACGGTCTATGGTGCTCCCGGACAGTATCGGGTCCAAATCCACGGAGCGGATGCCGAGCACAATGTGAAAAACGTCACATTCGAAAATGTCGTCATCCTTGATGAGAAACTCAGCAAGGAATCGAGCCGTCTGGAAATCGGGAACTACGTTGAAGCTGTCAACTTCGAATAACAGCAGTCACAATAACTATAATCGAGAATCGGTCACGGGCATCTTCCAATCGTGGGAAAGCGTTCCCGCTTTGCTCGCGAGGTACGTGAAAATGCACGTTTCGCGCGGCTGATCGCGGCCCAAGGTCGCCCCTCAGTTACCATAGCTGGCTAATCGCTTCAATAGTTCGATCGACAAGGACCTGGCCTCCTTCAGGACCAATCCGTCCACTTTGAATCACGGCGCCATAGCCTCCACCGCGGACAGCTCGTTCTGTCGGTAGGTATCCGGCTGATCCAGTTAACTGGATCACGAACGTTTGCACCGCCGGACTCCGTGCCTTCATCTGGATTCCGTAATCGGTGTAAAGCTCGAACTCATTTGTGGCAATCGCGATATCCCCAAGACGAATCACGTGCAACTCCATCGGAAATGAGCCACTCTCGCCGCGCTGCTGTTTTTCGTAAAGCTCAACAACTCGTTGATACCACAGGTAGTTCCATCGTTCAGAGGGCTTATCGACATACTGGGCGGCCATCGTTCGGGCCTCTTCGGCTTCTGCGGCTGTTACCTGACGGTAGGGAAGCTCGATCGTTTTTACCACATGCTTCAAAACCACATCGCTTCGGATATCTAGCTTGGCAGCTTCAAAGGCCTCCTCCCAACCGCGCACAATCCTCCGGGCGATTTCGTCCAGTCGGCTGAGCTTTCTGAGTTGGCGCATTCGCTCATCCGCGGCCTTGCCCAACATGAGATGCGGCGTTACGTCGCCACCGGCCCCAATCAATCCCAAAATGGCTAAACCTTGACCGTACCGACTGCGAAGCGTTTCTCGAACGGGATGCCAGTAATCGGCGTGGATGACTGAAAGTCCCTCCATTTCCTGTGCGGGACAGGCAATATTAATGGCCGTCGCGATGAGTTCGTCCTGCTCGTTCCAGAAAAACAAGACCTCCAGATTGTGATCTTCCTGGCTTTCTAGGCCGCGGAACTCGGGAACATTTGTTGCTCCGTACATCTTGGCAGAACCATCGGCATAAACTGCCCGCCGGTTTTGTGCGACCACGGCCTGGCCCTGTCCCCAACCGACCTTTGCAGGCTGGCGGTTTTTCCAGGCCTGTGTAATTGCCTCGGCAATCCGCGACGTCATCCATTCTGTGTATTCCGAGGGCCGCATGATGCCGCTCTCGGGAAGAGTGTACTTTCCTTCCGCTGTGACGGGCGCCGTGTGGGTATGTGTGCCACACAGAAAAAGCTTCTGAGGATCCAGGTCTTTTGCAGCGGCACTCACCTTCTCGCGGACCAATTGGCATACGTCCTCCCGGATGGCCACGATATCGCAAGAGACAATGACGGCCTGATCCAACACTTGCTCGCCCTGTTTCGACTCCATAGCCAAAACGGTTGTCGTGAGTGGTGTGGCCGCCTCTTTGGCGATCCGCACATGACGCTGGCCATCAAGGGCGACCGGCTGCGATGGCGTGATGTCGATCGTTCTGACCCCGACATACAACTGCTGCGCCGACACAGTCTGCCCAAGTAAACCAAGAGTAATCAGAATTGCCCAGGAAATGTGACGACAACCCATGATGGTCTCCTTATCTCTGTTCATGCCCACGTGGCAAATCGGGATGATGCGAGGGACGATCGGTCTCATCGCGACGGAATCATGCTAGCCCTGCACCGAGGAGTTGTCAATGACTGCGACGATTGTGCCCCTATTCTGTCAGCACATTTCAGCGGGGCCTTGTTTAGCGAGAATCTCGGTGCTATCACAGAATAGCCACTTGTGAGCGTATTGTGACGCTCGATTTGCCGCCACAGGGAGCGCCAGCCATGAGTGTGAATGGTACCGTCTTGGTTTTCTAATGGAGGGAGGCTTGTCATGAAATCCGTTTGTATTTCGTTTGTCTCTGTCGCTGCGATTCTCTTAACATGGTGTGCGACAGGCAAATCAGGTGAATTGCAGTTTCGACATCATTTTGTGGACAGAGAACTGCCGGGCGATTCCTGGGGACAAACGGCGGTAGCCGACCTCGACCGAGATGGTCGTCTCGATTACATCACGGGCAAAAGTCGCGGCCAAATTCTCTGGTATCGACAGGTATCGTTTACCAAGTGGGAACGTCACGTGTTGGGTGAGAACTCCCCCTCGGATGTGGGTGGGGCGGTTCTGGACGTGGATGGCGATGGATGGACGGACTTTGTCACAGGTGGCGCGTGGTACAGAAACACCCACCAACCGATCGAGAAACCTTTCGAGCGGATCGTTTTTGATGAAAAGCTTAATGGTGTTCACGACGTGGTTGTTGCCGATGTGGACGGAGATGGCCGCGCAGATGTGCTTACGATGTCTGACCGCAACAATGTCCGCTGGTATCGGATTCCCCAGGATCCCCGACAACCCTGGGAACGGACGGACATCGGGCCTTCTGTTCATGCGGGGCTGGCCGTGGGCGACTTGGATAAGGACGGCGATCTTGATGTGATTCGGTCAAACCTCTGGTTTGAAAATGCGGATGGTAAGGGGACAAAGTGGACTGTTCAGGAGAACATCCCCTTTGGGAATCCTAACCAACCTTATGTCCTGGCTACGCGATGCGTTGTGGTGGACATCGACGGCGATAGCGATCTCGATCTGGTGATGACGGAAAACGAAATCCGCGGGGGCCGAATCGGTTGGCTGGAAAACAAGGATGGTAAGGGCCAGGCGTGGGAACTCCATTTACTTCCGGCCGGTGATAAGAGTGTTCGCGGTGCGTATCACTCGTTGATTGTCGCCGACTTTGATCTGGACGGTGACTGGGATGTGTTTAGCTGTGAAATGGAGGGAATCCCGGGAGACAAACAGCCCCGCTGGTTTATTTGGGAAAACGTTGACGGCAAAGGACAGAACTGGCTGGAGCACGTGGTGTTGGATGCGAACCTTGGGGGACACGAGGCCGTCGCAGCCGATTTTGATGCCGACGGCGACCTAGACATCATGAGCAAGCTGTGGAGACCCCGGAAGGATAACGCCAACGAGGGGAAGAATCACGTGGACCTTTTGGAGAATTTGCGACGGTAGGACGCTCGGCAGGATGGACCCCGAGGCCAGGTGTTAAGAGCCATCACACACAGTACGTATGTCGGACAAGGCCTTGTTACTATGCTTAGGCGTGGTGTGTCTTGGAGCCGACTAAGCCTTTGATTACTAAACCACTCCACGGGCAGATGGAGTTGTCCGTTAGAGAACCACAGGGCAATTCATGAGTTGCCCCTACCGGTGAGTGTATTATTCCACTGGCAGTCTGGGGATTGCCAGCGGGGCTACGATTGCGACATGGACCCGCAGGAATGAATTCACGAGAACTTATGAAAGCAGCACTGACGGGGGAAGAAGTGCCACGAGTTCCGACTGGCCCTCTGGCGGTGCATTTTTGTGCGCGATTCGCTGGGGTTACGCTCCGCCAATACACGCTGGATCCGGTCGTGCTGGCCAGGAGTGTTGTGAACTACTCTCGCCGTTTTCGGCCAGATGCCGTCTGGGTATCGGCGGATACCTGGGTCAACGCCCAGGCGATGGGAGCGGAAGTCGGTTTCATCGATGAGAATCAGCCAGCGGGGGGGACCGGGCAACCGTGCATCCGCACAGTCGCGGATCTCGATCGTATCCCGCCGCCCAATCCGCAAGTGCAGGGGCGGTGGCCTTTAATGCTGGAGGCGTTGAAGCGAATCCGCGAAGAGCTGGGAAATGAGGTCTTTATTGTCGCCTGTTTTGACCAGTATCCCTTTTCCCTGGCTTCGGAACTGATGGGGCTCAATCAGATGATGCTGGCCGTCGTTGAAGAGCCTGATTTCGTGAAGCACGTCATGGCTCGCTGCCTTGAGTACACCGCTGCCTATGCGTTAGCTCTTGCTCACGCCGGGGCCGATATGCTGAGTGGGGGTGATTCTCCGGCGGGACTTCTGGGTCCGCGACTCTATCGCGCGATCGCCCAGCCTTTTGAAAAGCGACTGATCGAGAGAATCAAGGCGGAGACCGAATTACCGGTGTCGCTTCACATTTGCGGAGATGCGATGCCCATTCTGACCGACATGATGGAGGCTGGGGCTGATGTGCTGGAAATTGACTATCCTGTTCCGATTGATCAGGCTTTCAAAATGGTGGACGCCAAAGTTGCCCTTTGGGGCAACTTGGATCCGGTTGGGCTTCTGGCACAGGGAACGCCTACCACGGTTTACCAGAAAACAATAGAACTGTTGCATTGCGTTCGGCGATCCGGCGCAAGAAGGTTTGTGCTGAGTTCAGGATGCACATTGGCTGTCGAAACACCCGAAGAAAATCTCGACGCTTTTTTCGCAGCGGCACACGATTTTGATAAGAGTTCTGGTTGCACGTGAACGAGATGGGGGAAAACATGGGCCAGACGACGTACGGCGTATTGGTGAATGGTGCGGGCTGGGTCTCCAGTCAACATATCGCCGCCTATCAGCGGAATCCGGCGACACAGGTGCGTGCTATTTGTGATCGGTTTATCGAGCGAGCCAGAGCCAGGGCCGACGCTGCGGGACTCCAGGATGTTGCCTTTTACGACGATTTCGCCAAGGCCTTGGAGCATCCGGGCATCGACATCGTTTCTATTTGCACTCCCCAGCATGTCCATTGCGAAAACGTGTTGGCGGCTGCCGCGGCGGGCAAGCACATGGTTATTGAGAAGCCCGTGGCTATCAGTCTGGCTGAGCTTCGGAAGATGCAGGATGCGGTCCGAAAAGCTGGCGTCCGCACGGTCGTGAGCTTTGTGCTCCGGTGGAATCCTCTGTTTCGCACACTGAAATCGCTCCTGGCGGACGGCGCCTTTGGTCAGCCGTACTACGTTGAGACGGATTACCTGAGTTACAACGGCAGCTGGTGGTCGGGCTGGAATGATGCGAGGACGCTCGCACAAGGAGTCAGTGCCCTCCTGGTGGGCGGCTGCCATGCCGTGGATGCCTTGCGGTGGTTTGCGAGCACGAGCGAATTCGAAGCCGCGGAACCGGAAGAGGTTTTTGCCGTTTGCGGCGGACGACGCAAAGGACAATCGCGAGAGTATCAGCCATTAACCAACACGTGGGTCGAGAATGCGCCACCCATGGAATATGACGGTTTGGAAGTCGTTTTGGTGAAGTTCAGCAATGGCGTGATCGGCAAAGTCTCCGTGAATGCGGAGTGTGTTATGCCGTATCGGTTCCCGATTCGGATCTTCGGCGATCGTGGGAGTGCTTTTGATCATCGGATCTGGTCGCATAAGTTTCCCGGTCAGACCGATTGGGTCGAGATCCCGACAATCCTTCCGGATTCCAGCGATGTGAGACATCATCCGTTTCAGGCGGAAATTGATCATTTTGTGGAATGTCTGCAACAAGGTGTTGAGTCGCACTGCAATCTTGAAGACGCAGCCAAGTCGCACGAGATCGTGTTTGCTGCCCTTGAGTGTTATCGTCAGGGACGGCCGATTCGTTTTCCCCTTGGGAATTGAGTGAACTCCCGGGGAATATGAGCGCCCATTGTCCGAGCATTGTGGGACAATCCATGGGTTGTCCCTATCGTTGTACCAGAACTGAGACTTCGGTCTTCTTGCGGACTGGTTTGGGATTGGGAGGCATATCATGAATTCGGTCTTCATGGGATTTTCTTTGACACTTCTGCTCACAGGTCTATTGGGAACAGCCCTACCAGAGGATACAAGCGCGCCGATATTGCCACCCGGAGTGAAGGTGGTCTGGGAGCTTGAAAAAGCCTACCGTGAAGCAACACCGACACGGGAGCGGGTATGTATCAACGGGTTGTGGAAGTGGCAACCCGGCGATCCCCTGGACAATCAGGTTCCCAGCGAAGGTTGGGGATATTTCAAGGTCCCCGGGTCGTGGCCTGGGATTACCGACTACATGCAAAAAGACTGTCAAACAGTTTATCGCCACCCGAAGTGGGACAAGATTCGCCTGGGTAGCATCTCGGCAGCGTGGTATCAGCGACAGATAACGATTCCCAGCGAGTGGCAAGGCCGTCGTATTCTTCTTCAGGCCGATTATCTCAATTCCTACGCCTCTGTGTATATCAACGACCAGCGGGTTGGCGAGATGGTCTTTCCTTCGGGGACAGTTGACCTGAGCCGTTTTTGCGAACCTGGCCAAACGTACGCTTTGAGTGTCTTGGTTGCAGCCCTGCCGATGAAGGCGGTTCTGCTGGCGGCAACAGACAGCAATTCGGCGAGGGAGGTTCGGGGTTCGGTTGCCCGCCGGGGTTTCTGCGGAGATGTCTATCTCGTTGCTCTGCCCACGGGTCCAAGGATTGAGAACGTCCGCCTGGAAAGCTCATACCGAAATGGAACTGTCAAGGTTTTCGCTCAACTTCGGGACTTCGCACCAGATCAAGGTTATCGTTTGCGGTTGTGTGTCCGCGATAGCGATAAAGTCGTTCAGGAGGTGTTGTCGCCTGTCGTTCGGGGCAACGAATTGAAGGACGGTGAATTCGTTTTCATCCACCCATGGCGTCCGGAGAAGCTCTGGGATATCCACACGCCAGAAAATCAATACTCGGTTGATGTGTCTCTGCTCGATGATGGCGGAGGTCAGCTCGATACCTTCTGGCGGCAAAAGTGGGGATTTCGTGAATTCTGGATTCAAGGACGAGATTTCTATCTCAACGGCAGCCGGATATTTCTCTCCGCCGTTCCCTTTGACAATGCTCAAGTTGGAGCAGCCTGGGCCAGTTACGAGGGGGCCTGTGAAACATTGCGCCGGCTAAAGAGCTTTGGTATTAACTTTGTCTATACTCACAATTATGACTGTCTCCCCGGTTCTCATCTGAGTTTTGAAGAGATCCTGCGAGCAGCGGACGACATGGGAATGCTCGTCGCCTTATCTCAGCCCCACTTTTACCACTATGATTGGCAGAGTAAGGATGCTGAGGCGACCAATGGTTATAAGCAACATGCTGCTTTCTATGTTCGGGTGGCCGGACAGCATCCCTCTGTCGTCATGTATGCAATGAGCCATAACGCCACCGGCTACAGCGAGGATATGAACCCCGACCTGATTGACGGGATTCATGACCCACGTGATGGCTGGTCTCTCAACAACGCTCGAAGGGCTTTAGCGGCAGAAGGAAGTGTGCGATCACTCGACCCCTCGCGCATTGTCTATCATCATTCATCTGGAAACCTGGGTAGTATGCACACCAGCAACTTCTACCCGAATTGGGTCCCCATCCAGGAGATGTGCGATTGGTTCGAGCACTGGTCAACGGTGGGAGTCAAGCCGTTCTTCATGTGTGAGTATGGAGCTCCCTTTACATGGGATTGGGCAATGTATCGCGGCTGGTATAAAGGTCAGCGCGAGTTTGGCAGTGCCGTGGTTCCCTGGGACTTCTGTCTTGCAGAGTGGAACGCCCAGTTTCTCGGTGAAGCCGCATATAAGATCAGTGAGCAGGAAAAGCGAAATCTCCGCTGGGAAGCACAACGTTTTCGGGATGGCCGACTGTGGTATCGATGGGATTATCCTCATCAGTTGGGGTCCCAGGATTTTGATGAGCGCTATCCGATATTTGAGCGGTATTTGACGAATTGCTGGCGTGCCTTTCGAACCTGGGAAGTGTCCGCCATTTCTCCGTGGGAACACCACGTTTTTTGGAAGCTGAGACCAGGCCTGTCGCGGAATCAGCGGACTGAACTTGCCACAGATTGGGATCGCCTGCAGCGTCCGGGATTCAGTTCAGACTTCCTTGAAGATCGTTACGAGGCCCTGGAGTTGGCCTACGAAGAATCGGATTGGATTCCCACACTGGCAGCCGAATCGCTGTATCGAAACAATGCTCCGCTGCTGGCCTATATTGCCGGTCCTTCCGAAGCTTTCACCAGTCAAGCTCATAACTTCGCGCCGGGTGATGTGATTGAGAAACAGCTCATCGTCATCAACAATTCTCGGCAAACCGTTCGGTGTCAATGGGCATGGAGATTCGGGAAGACGGATGCCGCTGGTCCTGGTGCCCCGCGTGAATCGGGTAATGTCCTTATGAGCGAAAAAGGGGAAATCGAGATCGTTACTGGTCAACAGGCCAGGCGCCCTGTTCGGATTTCTTTACCTAAAGACCTTGAGATTGGCACGTACGTTCTTTCCGCGGATTTTCAGTTTAGTACAGGAGAAAGGCAGCAGGATCAATTTACGATTCATGTTTTGCCGAAGCCGAGCTTCCAAGAGGTGATTCAAATTGCGCGAAAGGGAAATGTCAGAGTTGCGCTATTTGACCCGGTGGGTGAAACAAAGACACTCTTGGACCAAATCGGAATGGGGTATCGACAAATCTCTGCCCAGGACGATATCCGAGACGTGGATGTGGTGATCGTTGGAAAGAAAGCCCTGACTGTTGATGGCCCTGCCCCTTCCATCAAGAAGGTCGCGGATGGCTTGAAGGTGATTATCTTCGAGCAGACAGGAGAGGTCTTGGAAAAGCGATTCGGTTTTCGAATTGCTGAATACGGATTGCGAAGTGTTTTCTGCCGGATACCCGATCATCCTTACTTCGCCGGCTTAACGAACGAACACCTGCGCGATTGGCAGGGCGAGGCGACCCTGTTGCCGCCCCGGTTGAAGTACACTCCAAGTGACAACTACGCCGGTTCCCCCACCGTTCGCTGGTGTGGTCTCGAGGTCCCGCGGTTATGGCGATGTGGGAACCGTGGGAGTGTTGCATCGGTTCTGATCGAGAAACCTGCCATTGGTGATTTTCTCCCGGTTGTTGATGGCGGCTTCAGCCTTCAGTACAGTCCGCTGCTGGAATACCGGGAGGGCAAAGGGATTGTCCTTTTCTGCCAGCTTGATGTGACCGGTCGAAGCCAGGAAGATCCTGCGGCGGAGCGAGTGCTGTATAACATCATGAAAGCCGTCCTTTCGGCAGAGATTCCCCCTGCGCCACAAAGACGCGCCATTTATGTGGGCGATCCTGTCGTGAGTGCTTACCTGACCGAAGCCGGCATCAAGGTTGATCCGTATTCTGGTCAGAACCTTGGACCTGAGGATGTCTTGATTGTGGGAAAAGGTGGGGCCGAGCAATTGCGGTCCGTGCGAGATCGCTTGACCGACTTTTTGAAAATCGGAGGGCATGTGATTGCACTCGAGTTGGATGCTGACGAAATAAATGCCTTTCTACCGACTCAGGTTCAAACGACGACTGCTGAGCATATTAGCGCCTTCTTTGATGCCCCAGGGTTATCCTCGCCATTTGCGGGGATTAGCCCTGCGGATGTGCATAATCGCGATCCACGGAAGATTTCCATATTGGCCGGGGGGTGTGAGTCGCTTGGCGGAGTTTTGGGACAGACCGCCGCCGGTCGTGTGATCCTCTGTCAGCTTGCCCCGTGTCGGTTTGTCAGACGACCACGAGACGTCCCGCAATTTCGTGTGGTCAGCGGCAACGCTCAAGACGGACAAGCGTGTGCCGAAATCACGATGGCGACTGTGCCGTGGGCTCAATTTGGGCAAAAGATACCCGCCGGGAAAGAGGGAAAAACGTACACTTTCGCGGCCTTTGTCAAACCGCTCGATGAAGAAGCTGTGGTCCGCTTGGAGGTAGAACGAGCCGGCTCTCCCTGGGATCGAGTCGTTCGTGGTGAGGACGTCGTCGTCGCCCCGAACAAGTGGACAGAGATTCACGCCACTTTCACAGTTAAGCAGAGTTATCCGGAAGGATGGCAAGCGTATCTGCACATTGGCCGTCCTGAGGTTCGATTGCTGGTGGACAACGTGCGACTTGTGGAAGGTGATTTCAACTCTCAGCGCACGGGGACTCTAGGGGAAAACCTAATGAAGAATCCGGGATTTGAAGACGGTACAACCCCGTGGTTCTTCAATTGGAATACCGAGCAACAGAATCTGCGTAAAACGTTCCGACGAACAGCGGTGATGCTGACTCGTTTGCTGGGTAATCTCGGAGTCCGTGCGGAAACACCGTTGCTTGAGCGATTCGAATCGCCGGTTGCAGCAGCTAAGGGGGTATCGATTGTAAGGAACGGGCAATTCACGATGGACTCGGACTCGGACGGAATCCCCGACGAGTGGACGTTCTCAAGCGAAAACCGTCAGGCGTCCTTTGTCCGCGAACAAGGGGGACTGGAGAATCTTCCCCATGCTGTTCGCATCAGTGTGCCTGAGGCCAAGGAAGAGCGACGCACAAGTGCGATGCTTGCCCAGCATGGCGTACCAATTCGTGAAGGCCAATGGTACCGTATTTCGTTCTATGCTCGTGCCAGTCATTTGACTGCGAAGCAGTTCCTTTTTGCGGTTCAGGAGACGACACGGTGGCAGTCCTTGCTTGAGTACCAGCGCGTTAGTCCAGACGAAACCTGGCGAGAATATGTCTTCTTGCTGAAAGGCCGCGGAACTGCGGACAAGAACACCCGGCTTCAGATCTGGTTTGATGGTTCTGGTACGCTTTGGATTGCCAACGTTCAGATTTTCCCCTGTGATTCTCCTACGGTAGGCCGGTGGCTGGATGGCTTTTACCTCGACGTACCGCAGGAATGGGATGACCCCTACCGCTTCTTCAGGTGGTGAAAATGGTATTCGTCCTTCACGGCGCGATGAGCCAAAGAATAACCGTGAGGTAAGAAACACAATTGGCCGCTCAACGGGGGCCGGAGGACATTCCACCGGGGTATCATACGTTACGCCATCAATGAGCCGCATGTGCTTCAATAAGCTCAAGGTCGGCGATCAGTTTCATTGCTTGGTTGAAGTAATCATAAGTCGCCAGTACCGTTTCAATAGGCCAAAGTCGAAGCATTCGACGGAATGATTCCGGGAGACCTTCACACTCGCGTCTAATTTGTTCGAGCTGCTTATTGTCCGAAATGGCAACGACCTTTTGGACAGACGGTGCCTGAGACGCTTTCTGAAGGTTAAGGATGAGACTGTCGATGGATCCCTTGCAATGCACCTCAAAGACGTACTTTATCTCACCGAGGTTTCCTATTCGAGCTTGCCAGATCACATCAACCTGCGCGCCGTGCGCAACCTTGACCTCGGTGCTCACATCAAATCCCAGCATTGTTCCGATATTCGCAACAAAGTCTTTTAATTCGTCGTGATCGGCGAGCGTGTCGTTTTCAGATGCTTTCGGACCAGCCGTGGGCGTATCCTTTCGCTCCGTTTGCACAATGAAGTAGAGAAAGAAATCTACGGTAAATACGTTAGGATTGGGAATGCCGCAGGAATGCATCACCTCAGCGATTTCTGAAAGAAGTTTATTAAACCGCGAGTACTCTTCTCGTGACAAAGTATATTTGTTGAGATTAACCGTATCTTTCAGTCCAAGTAACCCCAATCCCTCACGGGCTGCGCGATTCCAAATGCCACATCGATCCGGAAAGCGATATGCTAGAACTTCCGTAATCATTGCTGGTCCAACCCCTTTGACACGCGAAACAGCATCGGCATACGCTTTTTCAGGATCATCGGTTCCGAGAAGCAATGCAAACAGGTTTCTCAAGCTATCAAGACCGTTTTGGTCGATAAGCTTCTGAGCTAGGTGTGCCTTGCTCCCCCACATCTCGCAGGCTCAAAGCGAGCGAAGAATCTCTTCCAGGTCTGCCACGGAAAACGTCGCGAGACGCGATGGCACGTCCCGCTGAAAGAACTCCAATCGGAACTCGCGATCCTCCTCAAATTGGCGCCACTCTGGACGCTCGAGATCCTTGACAAACACCTTGACCCAATCACAGATTTTTCGTCTTTGTTCGTCTGAAAGTGCCATGGTTTTCTCCTGCTCTTCGAAGGCGAAGTGCCGAGACAGGTGTTAGAACGCAACCAATACGGTTCTCGCACACGGATGCAGTTACAGAACCGTACTCAACTGTTCAACAGCGGACGGAGGACTTTCTCCAGAGCATCGGCCATGCGGACCATGCCAAGGTCCGACGGGTGTGAACCATCGGTTGCCGCTTCGTCGTCCTCACCCAGCAAATGTTCTCCTTCTACGTAGTGCAGGTTCTTGACTCCCTGGTCAACGAGCTGCTGATACGCAGCACGAAATGCCTGACGACTGGAGTCGTTCCTGGCTCGTCGTTCGGTCTGAATCCAGGAATTCGTGTAGGTCCGGTCCTCAATGAGAACGATTGGTGTTTCGGGACGATGTTCGCGGAGCCGTCGGACGAAGGGGCCTGTTCTCTCCGTTACTTCACTGGCAACCAGGTTGGGGAGGCAGTCGATGCAATAGACCGCTGCCTGAAGCTCCCCCAACAGATCAGCCAGCTCAATGTCCATCTTTCCGTTGCCCGAGAAACCAAGGTTGATCACAGGTCGATCGAAACGACGTCCTAAAATGGCCGGGAAAGCCATTCCTGGACGGCTGGCACAAGCGCCGTGAGCGATCGAAGTCCCATAGTAAACGATCAAGCCTGTTGTGCGCGGAGCGATTGGCTCAAAAATGCTTCCTTCGGGTATGCCGAGTTCGAGATTCTCCACGCCGTTGTAAAGCGGCAGATAAACCATATAGGCGCGTCGGCCTTCGCGAAGGCCGCTAACTAACGTGGCCTCGACTAGCTGTTGCGTCGGTCCGAAAACCGCTGCCCAGCGCCAGCGGCCATTGTCATCCTGGGCATAGAGATCAAGTCCGCTGACCCCTGTCGCTGGCATGTGAGGCATGGCTAAACTCGACGAGAGCAGTGTATAGCGCACTCGAATCGTTGTCGCATTCGTAAGAAAACGGACGCACATCCCTGCCGAATGGCGGCTGAGATTCCAAACGGCGGCCCTCACCTTTCCCTCTGCCCTGGCTGGCAAGCGATCAAAAAAACGGGCCGTATCATTCCAGCCTCGCCCTTCCACACCCCATTGTTTCACGTCGTACCACGCAATGCCGCTTTCACGTCGTGCTTCAACAGTCTGCGCTGTTGCAGAGGCCGAGGACAACAAACCAAATCCAAGGCCAATGGTTCCTCCCACTGTCAAGTGAAGCATTTCCCGTCGATTGTGTCGTGACATGACTCGTTCCTTTCTCATGCTGGTTCCAGTTCAAAAGACATCAATACTGTTCCAATGTACACTTACAGCCTTAACAAACACTCATCTTAGAGTGGCGCATTACTGCTCCTGCATGGTCTTTCCGGCCTGTTGAGATTGATATTCCGCCCAGCTGGAATACCACGGTAACGGCGTGAAACGTCGTGCGAAAATATGCCGCAACGGGGGTAGGCCCCAGACTTTCCGGTGAAGCTCTTCTTGTGTTGCCCAAAAGCGCTCGACGGCGGCCAATCGTTCGGGTGTCCATTCCGTACCGGTTCCAATCTCGCGGTTATACCGAAAGAGTTCGGTCTTTAGCCGCCACTGTGTCCATCGCCATGAAGAAACGTCTGTCGGTCGCGGTAGGCTATTGAGCTTTTCCGCCGCCGAGATGGGGTCAACTTCGAAAGGACGTCCCCACATTTTCAGCCAATTTGTCCACTCGACGGCCTGTTTCTCATCCGCCCCAAAATACCGACGGGCATATTCAGCCAGCACCTCGTCACTTGTGGAAAAACGGCCTGAAGACAAACCCGCCAAAATTGCCTTGTTCAGATCGTCGAAGACACCTTCAGAGTAGGCCATAACGCCGGTGCAGCCACGCGAAGCCAGATCACGCACCGTCTTCTCCAATCTCGAAGCAGCCACCACTGGGCCAAGATGCCCGTAAACATCGCGAGGTGATGCCTGTTCCGCGTATCCGATGTGAACAAAAGCTGACTTCTCGCAGCCTTTGGGGAGAGGGACATCGGCCACATCTGTCTGGCCATAAGGAATGTGCAAGTACATGTGCCGTATCCAGCCCGGATAGTGGCTGTCAACCCATTCGGCAAAAAGGCGGTGCTCATCGGGTTCCCACCACCAACCGATCATATCCATCGTGAGACCAGGGTGATGCTTTTGACCCAGTTCATAGATTTCTCGGGACAGTTGGGCAAACGTCACAATCCAGGGTTTGCATTGATCGCAGTCGCATCCACCAAAATCGTAAGGTGCGGCGACGAGGGCCGATAATCGAACACCACTTCGGGCGAGATCAACGAAAAGGTTTTCGTAATTTCTGAGAATGATTTGTCGTGCCTCAGGTTTTGATGGGCAGATCAACTGTCCGAAGATGCGTCCACCCTGCTTGGCTAACCATTCGTCCTTACACTGATCGACATAAACATGATTGGGTGTGATCACGAAATCGCATGCGAACCCCAATCTCTGAGCCGTGACAAAATTCGCTTTTTTGCGTTCCCACATGGCATGGGCAAGCTGGTAGAGCCTCTTTTGTGCAAACGGATCAGAGCAATCTTCCATGTCAAACCAATCGGCATAGCGGTTGAATCCCCAAGCCTTCGCCTCCGTCAGGATTTCGCGCATTTCGTTCTCCCCCAGGACCTCGTAACTGTTTCCGAAATGTCCCGGGGCATACAGAGCGCAGATCGAGAAAACTGGCTTTGTAGCCTGCGAGTCTTGGCTTTTCGGCTCAGATCCCATAATCTGGACGGCTGCCAGGAGGATGACCGGACAACAGGTTATCAGCCTACGGGAGAAGTGATCGTTGCCGGTTGGAAAGTCCATACGAAATCCCTCTCTTCAAATGGGCGTGTCTGAGCAATCCCTTGGTCAACTCATTCCCAAAAACGATCTGTTCATTTGATTCCAATGCAATTTGGCGACCCACACCGTGTTATCACTGCCGTAACGTTCACACCCGCGCGGCTGCATCCATTCGGCCACGGTAACCCAGGTTTCCTCAGGGCTAACATCAGTAACACCAAAGTTTCCGAGACGGGCGCCGCGTTCCGGGACGATGGCCCGTTCTGTCGAACGGATGACACACAACCGTTGCGGATCGACTTGCGCCATGAATAGCGGCGCACGGTGGCGAAAAACGTGGTCATTCGCAGCTCCGCGCCGGGTATAAACAAGGAAGAGGGCTTCACTATGCAAAACCCAGTGCTGCTGCGTATTGTAGTTCCCCAGTTCCTCCCCATCATCAAAGCACCACGGGCGGGGCGCCTCGAAACACAAGCCATCCGATCCCTTGGTAACGTAACCCTTCTCGTCATTGCGAAGCGTGAGAAAGTATTGATCTCCGAATCTGACGAGCGATGGCTCGCCAAATCCTCGCGGAATGTCTATCGTGAGTTCATCGCCATGCTCGATGTAAGTCAACGTTTGTCCATCAAATCGGCATCGAATGACTGTAGCCCGGGTGAGTTGGTCCTCGGGTCGCTTAAAGTACATCGGAAGCAAGATTTCCCCGTTCGGAAGATCCCATCGCTGCGTCGATCCGGCGCCCGCGTTCGTGAATTCTGGACGGTCGGGCATCACCAGTTCCTTCCATGGATTCCAACGACGAGTGACAGGGTCGAACGTGGAATATGCGGTCGCGCGTCTTCGCACTGTAGGGATACGATTATCCCGGTAATAAACCGTGTGCCCTGTTCCGAGTAATGTCCGCGAAGCGGCGTGCCAACGCGGGGTAAAATCGCAGACAGTCATTTCCAAACTGTCATCAACCTGCTGGCGCGCAAATGCAGGCTCAATTTGGGGTTGCGTCCAAGTGCGTGATCGGTCCTCCGTCCAGAGAGTTGCCAGTCCGTAGAACACATCCGAACCAGCAAGCCAAAGCTTCTGCATCGTCATGACAACGAGCGGATCTCGGCCAGGATGAGCAGGTATCGCCGGTGGTATAGCCCCGGCCCGAGCATGAACCCAGCATGTTTCACCGTCATAACCCCGCGAAGCCGTTGCCAACTCAAGCTCGTAATCCAACATACGTTCAACAACCATTCACGCACTAACCTGGGGTAATCCCCGTCTCTGGGCGGAGGTCTTCTCGATTGAACGAGGGATCTTCTTCCCTTTCCGATTAAGACATGTCCTTCTCACAGGCGCTATTGCGGCAGGAATTGAAATGAAAACAGGTCGGCATCTTTCATCACAACATGGAGCCGAACGGGCACCCCTGCCAGCGAACTCAAATCGTTGACACTCTTCCATGTTACGACCTGTTGAATGGAATCACCCTCAAGCCGATCACAGTTGTCAAGGATGAATGGTGAAATTGGCTTTCCCGTGGGGTCCTGAAGCTCCGCGGCCAGCCATCCGTCTGGCTTTGTTGCGAAATTGATGACGAGATTTCGACCCGAGAAGATAAGGGGTTTTGTTGTGAATTCTCCTGCCGAGGTTTCAGCATGTAACGAAACAAAACCATCGACTCGATATGTGAATCGCCGCAGGCGGCTATCAGGACCGGTATAGTATGCTTCTGTGGCATACATGGAGTATTCGCTGGGGTTCTGGGGTAAACGCACCATTCCCCAGGTCATATAGTTACTCCGATTGCCGTCCCGATCCTGGGGAGCATCCAGTGGAATGATGGCGTCAAGCCATCGCCGCCATCGGATTCCATCGCGGCTGACCATGAAGGTTGGCTCAACCTGTTGTGTTTCAGGGAGGAATCGCGTGGGGAAGCCAAGCAGAATGTGTGGCGCGCGCTCATAAGGAAGAATGGCGTTGGTGTAAAGATGTTCGACGGGAGATGCCCCGTAATCGAGGTCCTTCCAAGGTTCCCAGTGAACAAAGTCTTTTGACGTTGCTGTGCGTATATCGCGAAACCCGTTCTTAAAAATGCGCCAAAACGCACGGTAACACTTGGCGACGCCGTCCCAGAAGGCAAGGTTCTGCGAATCGAAGGCCCCTTCTGTGATCACAGGCGTCTCTTGGATCAGCGACCAATGGATACCATCCGGCGACTGAAATGCCAGAAGTCCGCCCCCGGACCCCGACGCTAAACCGAGGGCCTTATATTTAGCTTCCGGAGGGCAGTTTGGATTAAGGTCCTTGAAAGGGGTGAAATTGTGGGTGCCAGGACCATCCCAGACAATGTTGTTGTCAGTTGAACCGTTGAATTCGAACAAACGGAGACGCGGCTTCTCCCAGTGAATCCCGTCTCGGCTCTCGGCGTAACAGGTCACTTCGCGGTGTGTGGCTCGCTTCTGCTCAGTGTCGTAATGGGAACCCCGATAGTACATGCGATAGCGGTCGCCATCCTGGAAAATGGTGTAGTACCCACAGGTATTGCCTTCCCATGGCTCGTTTGTTACTAGAACGACTTCCTTTGGAACTGGCCGATGAACCTGCCATGTCACGTCCGTTGCTTTGTCGATCAGAAAATCATCCACAAGCAACTCCAGTCGTGTCCCCAGGGAGATCGGTTCAATCTGCTCGGCTGGGAGGGGTGTCGCATAACAGACTGCGGCGACCAAGATACCACACATGGCGAAACACCGTTCGGGCATTGATTGGCTCCTTCAGGAAATGAAGCGGCAGTTTCGTTCGCTTTCCAGTCATCCGGTTAGGTCAGACCCTGTTGTCAAGTTGCCCGACACGATTCTAAACCGATACAGGTTCATACTGCAATTGGGTCGCAATCTCACAGAACCAAAATGAGCAACGCCAAACCGTCGGTCATTGATAGCGGCAATTCATGAATTGCCGCTACGGTTTCGCGGCGACAAACACGACAGCTTCCTTATGGATAGACTTCGTCCCCGTGCTTCACCGGTTGTGTCGCAGAGGGAAGCAAGGTATGCTGCGTTTCGGTCAGACGATCGGCAGAGTGGCATACTGCTGGATGAGTCCCGTGATTCGAGGTCACACCATGAAAGGGAACCTTTGCGGCCTTATTTTCCTCTGTCTGCCAGCGGTGGTCCTCGCGCAGATGGCAGGACTCCACGGAATTGTCTGTGGCGAGAATCCGGCGAGTTCTGCCAATTGGTACGAAAGGAGCTTTTTTCTGTTGCATCTGGATCACCACACTACAGATCAGATGGCGGTGGGCCGGGATGCCGATCCAGATGCCACGGAAAGGCTGCTTGACATGGTCAGGCCAGACGTGATTCAGATCCACGCCAAAGGCAACCCTGGTTGGACAACCTATCCGAGCACAGTTGGCTTTACCCCTCCCCTGCTAGAACGGGACGTGTTAAAGGTGTGGGCGGAAATAGCAAAGAAACGTGGATATGTCTTTTCCGCCTATTTTAACATCGGCCGAGATCGGGAGATCATGCGGCGCCATCCCCAATGGAATCGAGTCCGAGCCGATGGGACCCCATGGGACAATATGCTTTGTTATCACTCGGGCGTGGCTGAGGCATATCTGTGGCCTATGCTCGATGAAATCATGGATCGCTATCACCCCGCGGGATTTTGGCTGGACGGATCGTGTTTTACCGTACGCAACTGTTATTGTGCGAGATGCCGCGAGCGATTTGAGAAAGAGTGCCAGTTGGCCCCTCCAAAGACGTCGCAGGATCCCGGCTGGACTCAGTTCAAAGAGATGCAACGGCAGATTTACCGCGAGTTCTGTGAACGGACGGTAACGCGAATCAAAAGCCGAAATCCCCAATGTCTGGTTGCCTTCAACTGGGCGTATTCTTTCCGAATGCCCGAAGAACCGCCCAAGGGAATTGACTATTTCACAGGCGATCATGGTTGCCAGACCGACGATATCGCAGCCGACGCTATCTGGTATGATTCGCAGGGGCGTCCTTTCGACTTGATGACAACTGTTTGGTACGCAGACGCCAAGGGCCAACATAACAAGCCGGCGAAGCAACTCCAACAGGAAATGGCCCTCATTATTGCCCATGGCGGGCGCTATTTTGCCTGGGATAATCCCACGCCAGAATCGGGACTCCGCCCAGAGCGTTATGAGATGATGGCGAAGGTGGTTACGCCATTTCTTCGATCTCGCCAACCATGGTGCGAGGGCACACGCCCCTTACCGGATGTGGCCTTGTTTCATGGAGCAGCGGCGCATGACCGTATCAATGAAGCGACTTCGGTCGCTTTTCCCCGGAACAACCCGCCGGTTCTTGCGGCGTGTGAGGCCCTCCGCCGCCTGCATCTGACGCCAGAAATGGTGTCCGATAAACGTCTGGAAACGGGCGATGTTCGGGCGAAGTTGTTAATCCTTGAAGACACCGCTTCTCTGACGGAAGCAAATCGCCAGGCCCTGCGTCGCTATGTCGAAGCCGGCGGAAAGGTCCTGCTCACAGGGGTTGCTGTAGGCCAATCGAGACTGTTCGATGGTGACAAACCTTCCGGATTGCAGGTGAAAAGTCTGGGTCGTGGGCAGCTTTTCTTTCTGCCACAGCCACTTTTCGTCGGGAGTGAGAACGATACGGGATATTCGTCGGCGGTCCAAATTCTTGAACAGGTCCTTCCGTCCAACGAGCGCCGATTGATTGCAAATGCCCCTGGAACCGTTGAGATCATCCTCCGCGAGAAGGGAAATGAGATCGTTGTCCACTTCGTGAATATTGCGGCGGGAACCCGTTACCGAGATCCGGCGGCGAATCCCTTTGTAGCCCTTCGCATTGAAGAACTTCCGCCGGTTTCTCCGTGTCGTGTTTCCGTGTTGGTGGACAGTGAACCGCAGTCCATCCAGCTTCAGCCGGAGGGAAAAGTGATTACGAACTGGAAATGGGAGAATGGCCGCGTAAGTTTCGAGGTCCCTGGATTTGACATCCATCAGATGGCCGTCATCAAACTGAAACCTTGATCTGTTGATGCTTTGAACACTACTATTGGGGACTAAGGAGCAGCGTCTGGGAAAGGTGCGAGAAGTAGGTGGAGTAGGGAAAGTGGTAGTCTCTGGGGCTGTTATCGCTAAGCGAAATCGTGTCGTAAGTAGCACCATAGGCTGGTGTTATTTAACCCTTTTGGGGTCATTTTGACGGTTTGTTGATCGCTGTCCCCTGATTCTGTTTTCCAAGGAACTTTATTGCTGTGTAGCGTTTATAATACAGGGGGCGATTTGTGGTTTTACCGAAGGCGGCAGTGTCGATAAGGATTGCAAAGAGTCGTTTTCGATGACAATCCGATTCGGAGTTTAGCGACCGGCGGCGAATGGGTGGGCAAAGGAGGAAGCGGTCATGGCGAGTGGTCGGATTCGTGTTTTGGCAATTTCAGTGGTGACGATCGTTGTATTGTCGTATGCCGCTGACATCGTGAGGGGACAAACCAGTTATTCTAATAATTCCGGCTATTCCAGCAGTGGGCTATTTGGGACCCAAAGTTTTGGTTCCAGCCTCTCAGGGCAAAGCAGCAGCCGGATTTCCGGCAGTAGTCGAAGCAGCAGTCTAGGTTCAAGTGGGTTGTCAACCATGTCTAGCGGGCAGTTTCTCAATTTTCAGTCGGTCAATCAGGCCGAACAGTTCTTTGGGTCAAGTTCCTTTGTAGGGGCCGATAGCGCTGACGTCGTTGACCCTTTGAGTGCAACGCAAGGAACAAGCAGGTCTGGAGTTTCCAGCGGACTCACTGGACGAACCACAACTGGCCTGACAGGACGAACGACCCTGGGGACGGGCGGTCTGACGGGTTTGAGCAGCCGTGGGCTTCTCGGTTCGCGAACGAGTTCGAGCTATTCGCGGTCCAGGACAGGTTCTTTGTACGGTTCCCGCGGACGAACCCAGCAGGATGTGATTCGTTCCGCCGTTCGCGTTGGCTTTAACCCACCCACTCCAAATTCGGAAGCGGTATCAACAGAATTGGCAGCTCGATTATCACGGATTCCCGGATTGCAGAATGCTCCCCAATCGGCAAATGTTCAGGTCAATCTCGAAGGGCGTACGGCAGTTCTCAAGGGGACTGTGCCGACGGCCAGCGATCGGTTGGTGCTTGAGAGACTCCTCCTTCTGGAACCAGGGGTCGATAAGGTTCAAAACGAGTTGGTGGTTGCCGGTTCAAATCCTTGATTAGTTCCCCTGGGCTGGGGGGAATATTCATGGGCGAGAACCTTCCGGTCGTCTGTGCATTGTCTTGAGTCATCGTTGCACCCGCTGGGGTGTTCATCTCCACCGTTTGGATTGTTGACGGTGAAGAAGGTGCAGACGTTTGTGGGAGTAAGGTTCCTTGTGTGCCTTGCGGTGTGACCCCGTCAGGACCTTGTTGTGCGGAGACTCCTCCCGTCGGTGACGGGGACGCAGTAGGAGATCCCAGCCGCGGGGAAATGTTGAGAGTCAGCGTTTCCATTCGACGTTTTTTCTCCGCTGGGGACAGCGAGGTGGTCTGGGATTGCGGCATGCTTGAGAGTGCCGGCTGTCTAACCGGTTCTTGATAGCTCGTTGGCCGGATGGGTGACCCCGCCGCCTCTGTTGGCACGTTCTGGGGTTGTGGGTAGTCAACACGGGGCTGCAAGGCGTTTGATGGTAGCGAGGCCGGCTCTCTGTTCCCCGCGTTCGGATTGGCGGCATACATGGACTCGTCAAGTCCTGGGAGGAAGACCTTAACCTGCTCGCTGACAACTGACGGACCATTCTCGGGAATGTAACGGACGATCAGGCTAACTCGGCGTGCCTTAGGGGAGAACTCCTCCCAGGGTATAAGGAGATTGTAAGATGGACCGAGTTTCGAGTCGGAGTAGACTTCTTGAAGCTGCTCATTGGTGAAGACGAATCTCCGAACCGGTTTAAGGTTCTCCGGCGGCGGCAGGTCTTCGTCAAACGCATAGACAACAATGGTTCCCTGGACCTTGACTGGCTGACTCATATCCGCGGGATAAAAGAGCAGTCGCCCGCCAAAACCTCGGTATGGTGGGCCGGATGTCCGTTCGATGACGGCTTCCGTCCAGAAGGCGACCACCGAACGAACGGGTTTGTCAGAGGTTTCTTGCCACGGGATATTTCTTCGCAGGTCAAATCTGGCGCATCCGGATATCGTGACTGATAGGAGAACGACCAGCAAGCACAAACGAAGCTTGGACATACCGGTTAATTCGTGCGAATGAGTAACATTCTCATTGATGAAGCGATACATCGCGGTCTTCCTCACGAGCATCTCCGATCTGAATCCTGCAACTCCTCCGCCAAAGTTACCGCCGCGTTCCAGATGTTGAAGGTTCAGGCGTTGGCCAGGCTGGTTGACTATTCGGGTTGATCCTAACAACATTGGTTCGACCTGGTTGGTCGGAAATGCTTGACATCCCAATGTCGGAGCGAGGTTTGCTCTCGATGGGACTATTTGCAGGTGTCTCGAAGAACACGGGCTGCTGAACTGCGTCAGCAGGAGCATCGGCAGGCAAGGAGTTGTATGACTGCGGGGAATGGCTATTCGAGGTGGGAGGAACTGGCGCAGGTGTTGGAATCATCTCCTGGCCCTTGGGAGCCGTCGGTGTTTCCTGAATCGTAGGCACTGCTGGTGTCGGCGACTGCGGTGATGTGGCAGGGGCGAGGTCTTCATGAAGAGCGATCACGTCGGCAAGGCACCAGTGCATCCGGGCGGCCTCGATCTGGCGTGCCCGTTCCACATCCTCATCTGTTCGAACCACGTGCGGGGTCAGGAAAATGAGAAGCTCCGTTCGACTTCCGTCGTCCATGTCGTAGCGGAACAGATGACGGAGAATCGGAATGTCACTCAGGCCGGGGATTCGGCGGTTGGTAATCGAGCGGCTTTTGGTGATTAAGCCACCGAGGATAACGGTTTGGCCGTCTCCCGCACTGATTGTTGTTTGTGCTCGCGTGGTATTGATCCGCGGTGATCGAATGATTTGGCCTGCCGCGGAAATTGAAATCGGAATACCTTCCGATTCCGGACCCACGTCAGATTTTTCGGCATTGATCTCCATGACGACCTGGCCGTCGGGACTGATCCGCGGGCGAACCAGAAGAATCAAACCAGTGTTGGTATAACTTACGCTGTTGACCTGGGCATACTGTGTTACGGATGTTCCGGTTACCGTTGGGACCTGTTGACCAACCTGGATGAACGCGGCCTGATTGTCCAGGGCCATGACTTGCGGACGGCTGAGCACATCGAGACGCCGTTTCTGTTTCAGGGCACGGATAAGAACACTGACGGCGTCGCTGGAGGCGGACAGGACCATTCCACCAAAACCGAGGGTCGAATTACCTCGTCCCACACCAAAGTTGGAAATTGCCTGAGCGCCGACCACATCAGAGGATGGCGCCGACGTGTTATTTCCCAACGATCCTGTGCTGTTGAAGAGAAAGCCGGGCACTCCCGCAACGCTACGATCAAAGAGGATCGGATCCTGGATACCCAGTTCAATGCCGAATTCGTCCGTGTTACTGAGTTGGACCTCGGCAATGAGGACCTGGATCAACACCATCGGGGGACGTTCATCGAGTTGTGTGATGATTTCGACAATCTGATCAAAGTACTCGGGGGTGGCGCTCACAATCAGGCTATTGCTAACTGTTTCCGGTACGATGACGACTTCTTTACTGAGGAATTCAAAGGTGCTGAAGACATTGATGTTCAGTTGTCGGACCTGTCGCTCGTTCGTCAAGTAAGAATTGATCGCGCTTGCGACATCATTTGCAGGGGCATTTTTGAGTCGGAAGACTTGTGTTTTTCGCTTGATGACTTCCGACTCATCCAGACGAAGGAGAATCGCTTCGACGACGGCCAAGTCGCCCGCTGATCCACTGGCGATAATGCTGTTGGTGCGGACGTCAACGGCGAATCTCAGAGGAATTAGTGAGCTTTCCCCCTCCTGGGCACCCGTTCGATAAGCCGGCTGGGCGGCAGCTCCAGCACCGGTTGTGACGGCCTGCCCGAAGAGGGTCTGAAGCATGTCCGCCAAAGATTGGGCATCGCTATTGACTATCGTGAAAACCTTGACCTGTGCCTCGGCCGATGGCAGCCGATCAAGCTCCGTGATGAGTGCCTCGATCAGTGGCATGCTGTCCGCGGGTGCCGCCACGACGAGAGCGTTCGCTCGAGTGTCGGCGGTGATGCGGACGTCGGTCATGATTCCCGACTCCAATAATTGTTTTCCCTGGGTATCGACAGTGAGGAAACGCAGGCGTGTGGACCGGATTTCTTGCTGGGACTGTGTACCAGCCTGGACTGTTAACTGCCCGGTTGCCGTCTGTCGGAGGGCGCCTGCTGCCTGGGCCGAAATGGCTTGTTGCAGAATCGGAGCAAGCTCGCTTGCCAGAGAGTTCTTCAACGTGAAGACCTTGATTTCATTGATTGCCTCGGCGGTGGGAGTATCCAATTTAGTGATCAATTGCTCGATCTCAAGCATGTCCCGTGGAGACGCCTTAATGATGATGGAGTTCGAACGGAAATCTGAGGTGATCAGGATCTTTGTGCCCAAACCACCGCGATCGCCGTAGAACGTTGTCAATCTCTGTTCAATTGTGGTTGCCGACGCATGTCGCAGCGGAAAGACCTTGAATTCGCTTTCCGGTGAAACGGGACGGTCGAGCTTGGCAATCAGTTCCAGAACCGTGTTGACCGCCTCCTCACGACCTACGAGCAAAATGGCGTTCGGCTTGACCAAGGCGATCATGGTGATGCTGCCTCGCCGAGCGGCATAAACGCTCTGGTAAACCTGCGTTAGGATTGTCAGAAGGTCTTCGCAATCGACATGGCGGAGTATTTTTACGCGGATCTGGGGTTCCGTCTCCACGCTGATCTCTTCGATCTGCCGGATGATTTGCATAACGCGCTCCACGTCTCGCCGGTTACCCCGAACGACCAGGACATCAAGACCCTCGAGAAATTCGATTTGCACCGGTCCAACCAGACCGCCTCCTTCTTGGAGAGCGGCTTGTCCGGGGGCAGCGCCTTCGGGAGCAGGCGGCTGTTCCACGGGCGGCTGACCGGCCGGGGGCTGGGGTGGCTGCGCACTGGGAGGTTGTTGTTCAGGAGCCGGTGGCTGAGCCGGCATCGTTTCTTCGGTCGGTTGACCGGGTTCAACCTGGGCGACGAGCAAGTTTTGAGGTAGGCGGCTTTGCGCCTCTGATTGTGTGTTGTTGGCTGCCTGAATAGCCTGGGTGACTTGCTGGATACTACTGGATCGCGCATTGCTTAAAGGAATGAGTCTCACTGTCTGTCCCGCGTTTGATGACGGGATATCCAAGGCTTGGATCAATTGGCGTGCTGGAACAAGCGACCACATGGGGCCGGCGATCCGGACGCGATGGGCCGTACGATCGACCAAAAGCGTTAGTTTCTCGCCCGTGTGAAGAGTCAATTGATACTCGGCACGTGCCGCTTGTGGTGAAACATTTGTCGGCTCGAGTGCTGCACCCAACATCGACTGCAAGGCTGCCTCAAACTGGGTTGACTTGAGGTTCCACAAAGGGACATCTTCAGATGTGAGACTGCCACCCGAGGGTGCCATGCTCCCATTGTTCTCTGAAGATGCCGAGGCGAGTTGAACGGGGAAAGATGGACCAGATGAAGCCGGCGTGGCACTTGACGCTTGCAATCTAGCCGTGGGTTGAGACGAGACTTGTCCAGGACGTATGGCGGTCGCCGGAGCGTTCGATGCTGAGTTGGGTTGGTCCATTGCCGGCATCTGTGTTATGAGGTTGGCAACCGCCGTGTGAACGTCCTGAGGTCCCAAAACGAGAAGCTGCCCTGTTCGTTCGTCCGCTGTTATCCGAACATCAGGACGATTCGCATAGCGAGTACTAAGAGTTGTGGCAAGAGATTGCAGACGGTCGCGAGGAACAGGATAGCTTTTGATCATCGAGGCTGGCGACTTGACCGCAGAGGGTTGCGTTGAGCTTTGTTGGGGCTTATCCAAGGCCGCCACAATGCTTGCGGTAATCTGCAGGTCGGCCTCTGTGCCCGAAACCAGGAGACGACGCCCAGCATTGTCTTGGATGATTTCGGTGCCCGGTGAGACCAGCGACCGCAGGACCGGCTCAACTTGTCCGGGTGATGCGTGTTGAAGACTGAACGCCTTGAAGGTGCGGTTATCTGCCCCAAATGTTGCCGCGCTCGTTAATAGCCAAATCACGACGAGACTGAGGGCGTAACCCATTTTTTGAAGAACCGTTGCAGCAAAGATTCGGCCTGTGTTAGTGGCGTGCATGCTGAATCCCCAAAAGATTTGTCCATCCTCACCAATTCACGAAAACAATAGACGCAACACCACCGTTATTGCCCGTGTTATTCATACAATCGGCAAAGTTTCACATGTAATGCAGTAAGACTTTGTGGCCTGGTGAAGATTTTTGGGTATGGACGCATTCTTCGCCTCCAGGCTCTAACCACCTGAAAGAAGGATGGATTGGGTGTTTAGGCGATATAAGGTATATAGCGAGAGCCGAGGTGGTTTGGAGAAGATAGTGCCGTCACTTCGGCGTCAGACCGAACGGCGACCACGGGGCTTACGTGGCCGGGATGTCAGCTGCTCGTGCCACCTTCGCAGCTTCTCAAATGCCTCCAGTGGTGTGATCCTGGTGAGGTCAAGCTCCCGAATCTCTTCCATGAGGGGGTGATCAATTGGCTCGAATAGTGTCAATTGAATTGGTCGCCCCTGTCCAGTGGATCGCTCAGAAGGCAATTGACGAAACGGATTCCGGCCCTCCAGGTGTGTTGCTTCTAACTCTTCCAGAATTTGTCTCGCCCGGTCGATAACAACCCGAGGAACCCCGGCCAATTGAGCGACGTGAATACCGTAACTTTTGTCGGCTGCACCTGGCACAATTTTGTGCAAGAAAACAACCTGATCCTGCCATTCCCGAACGGCCACATTGAAGTTCTTCACGCCCGGCAGGACCTCGGCCAATTCCGTTAGCTCGTGGTAATGTGTGGCGAAGAGCGTTCGGCAGCCAATGCGGTTATGAAGGTATTCGACAACGGCCCAAGCGAGTGACATACCATCGTAGGTGCTTGTTCCCCGGCCGATCTCATCCAGAATGACGAGACTTTGCTTGGTGGCTGAATTCAAAATCCTCGCTGTCTCAATCATTTCGACCATAAAGGTGCTGCGTCCCCGGGCGAGTTCATCACTTGCACCAACGCGGGCAAAAAGACGATCGACAACGCCAATCTTGGCACTCTTGGCTGGTACGAAACAACCAATCTGGGCCAAAAGGGCTATTAGGGCGATTTGGCGAATATAGGTGCTTTTACCGGCCATATTAGGCCCGGTAATCAGGATGATTGGCCCTTCAGGGCCACAGTGAACGTCATTGGGGACGAACGTTCCCTCCGGCTGAGTTATGTCCAGGACGGGGTGCCGCCCTTCAACGATCTCCAGGATCGGCTCATCACAAAGCTCCGGTCGGCAATAATTGCGGTCCCGGGCAAGTTCAGCCCACCCGGCAAGAACATCAAGCTCGGCGAGAAAACCAGCCGTTTGCTGGAGAACACTCCGGAATTGCAGCAAGAAATCTCGAAGTTCAAGAAAGAGCTGGTATTCGAGCTGTTTTGCCCGTTCATCTGCAGAAAGGACCTTGTCCTCGTATTCCTTCAACTCTGGTGTGATGTACCGCTCGGCGTTCTTGAGGGTCTGTTTGCGGAAGTAATCCGCCGGGACCTTATCCCGATGAGTGTTTGTAACCTCGATGTAGTAACCAAAGACCTTGTTAAAACCTACTTTCAGCGATGGGATTCCCGTTCGCTGGATCTCCCGCGCCTGGTACTCGGCAATCCATTGCTTTCCACCGTGGGCAAGCCGTCTTAATTCATCCAGCTCTGCGTGATAACCTTCCCGCACAAATCCCCCGTCGGTTGCTGAAAGGGGACACTGGTCCACGAGGGCAGCAGACAATCTTGCCTCAAGTTCAGGACAAGGATCAAGCGACTGGGCAATCTCAGCCAGCCGTGAGCTGTAACAGTTGGCCAAAGTGCGCTTTAAATCAGGGAGTTGCCGGAGCGTCTTTGCCACACTCGCCAAGTCTCTCGGTGTGCAACGACCGGCCGTGACCCGACCGAGAAGCCGTTCGAGATCATACACCGCAGCCAGGGCATCGCGAACCTGACCGCAGATCTCCGGGCGATTCATAAACTCGGCTACTGCGTCCTGGCGACGGCGGATAGCTTCTCCGTCTGTGAGCGGATTGGTCATCCAGTCCACGAGAAGTCGTCCACCCATCCCGGTGATTGTCCGGTCGATCACCCAAAGAAGCGAGCCTTCCCGATGGCCATCTCGAAGCGTCCGCGTAATCTCCAGGCTCCGCCACGTGGATTCGTCGATCTCCATAAACTTTCCGGCCTGGTAGCGGAGGAGTCGTTCGATGTGGGGCAACCCGGTTCGCTGCGTTTCATTCAAATAATCCAGGATGGCTCCCGCGGCACACAGGGCAACCACGTCATCTCCTTCGGGATCGAAGCCGAAACCTTCGATGGCCTGTGCACCGAAATGCCTTTCCAGAATAGGCCAAGTCTGTGCGGTTGCGAAGGCCCAGGCTGGTCGTTTCGTCACGACCGTTCCGTCAACGGTGGGAGGACCGATAGTCGCATCCTCCGGCCAGAGAACTTCCGCTGGTCGAAGACGGACCAATTCGTCGGAGAGCCGATCCATCGAAAACACACCAGCGAAAAAGCGTCCGGTCGAGAGGTCGATCCAGGCAATACCCGTCGGTTCTTTCGGAACGATGGCTGCCAGGTAATTCGGTTCTTTGGGGTCGAGAAGGCCTTCATCAGTGATCGTCCCGGCTGTGACAATCCGGGTGATCTCTCGCCGAACAAGCCCTTTTGCCGTCTTTGGGTCTTCAACTTGGTCGCACACCGCCACGCGAAAACCGGCCGCTAGGAGCTTTGCGAGGTAAGATTCCAATTGATGGTGGGGAAATCCCGCCATCGGTTGGGCGTTATCTCCCTTCTCTCGGCTTGTTAACGTTAGATTGAGTGTCTGAGCGGCGATTTTGGCATCGTCGTAGAATAGCTCGTAAAAATCCCCCATGCGGAACAGGAGAAGCGCGTCGGGGCATGCCCGCTTGGCTTCCATGTACTGCCGCATCATCGGGGTTAGATCTTGACTCATGGGGATTTCAGAATCGGACAGACCAACTCATGTCAAGGAACTGGGCGCAGGGTCATCATCCCTTAATGATTATGATAAGGACTCTGAGAGAAAAAGGCCTACTGGCCGAGCAGTTTCGTGATTCAAGAGGTCCGGCCAACGGCACAATTACGTGATGAGCCGTTCTTCCTCTTGATTGAGGCTGACGGTGATTTCGCCGGCATCTTCCAGGCGGCGGATGATGTCCACGATCTGTTGCTGCACCTGTTCCACGTTTGAGGCGCGAACCGGGCCGAGGTATTCCATCTCCTCTTGCAGGAGGGTTGCCGCCCGGCTTGACATATTCTTGAGGATTTTCTCCTTAAGTTCGTCACTGGCGCCCTTAAGTGCCATGGCCCATTGCGTGTTATCAACGTGTTTGAGAATCGTTTGAATATCGCGGTCGCTGAGTTTCGTGATGTCCTCGAACACAAACATCAGTCGCCGAATCTCGTTGACCAGATCGGGATCTTCCTGGGCGAGGCTCTCCAGAATATGCCGTTCCGTTGCCCGGTCGATGACGTTCAGGATTTCTGCCACAGTGGGAACACCGCCCGCATTCTCAAATCGCTGACTCATGACACTTGCCATGCGGGATTCGAGCCCCTTTTCCACTTCATGGATAATGTCAGGACTCGTCTGTCCCATCGTAGCGATTCGCTTGACAACGGCGACCTGCCGTTCGGGCGGAATACCCCGAATGATTTCAGCGGCCTGACTGGGGTTCAGATGGGATAAGACAAGGGCGATCGTCTGGGGGTGTTCGTCAATTAAAAAAGTAATGAGGTTTTGACTGTCAACTTTTTGGAGAAACGCGAAAGGCAGGGCCTCAATCGATTGCTTGATTGTCTCTAAGGTCGCGTTGGCGGCCTTTCCCAGGGCCTGTTCGATCAGTTGTTTGGCGACATCCAGGCCGCCTTTTCCCCCGGTTAAACCCGCAGGGTTAGCCTGCGAGAACTCCTTGAGAGTTTGTTCCTGTTCATCAGCAGTTACAGTTCCCAGGCGGGCAATCTCGATCGTAACGGCTTCAACCTGTTTCGGCTCCAGCCGTGCCAATACCTGAGCCGCCTGTTCCCTGGGCAGGCTCATCAACAGGATGGCGGCTTTTCGGATATCGCCCGGCATACATCTAGACTTTCAACCGCATACCAACCTGATGCTACAAGCGTTGAGAGGCTGTTCCCCCGTTGGGTTTGAGGTGTTGAAGCCCGCGCCACACTCCGAGGGTGAAACCCTAATTCGTGTATCGTAACGAGCGACTCTTGATGGTGAGAGAAATTGAGAAGCCTGTTATGTGCGGAAAAGATGGGGGGGATGCCATGATTCTTTAGGCAAATCTAGTTTCTCCGGAAGTTTGTCCAGACAATTTTGCGCAAATTACGAGGACTTTTCGCATGACATTCTTGACTTGCACGGTATGGTTTCGCAGAGAAATGGGAGGTCGATTCGTCACCTCGGGGGCAGGCGAACCATTCTGAGACGGAGAATGAGTTAGATCGCACAACGACCGAACGGGGAATGAAATAGACAGCTTCAGCTTGGGTACATCAAGTCATTGGCATTTGGATCGAGGAGGCGAAGGCTCCATGAAACTTCAAACAAAAGTTGTGACACTGTCTGTGGTTGGTGTTTTGTTGACGGCTGGTGTGACGACCGGTCTGTTGGTGATCAACAAATCTCGAATGGGAGAGCAAATCCGAAACGAGGTTAACGGACTCAGCGAAGAGAGTTGCCGCCACATCGCGCTTAATGTCAGATCGATGCTCGAAGTTTACCATCAGTCGTTGGTTAACACTTTGAATCGGGGGATGAAGGCCGCGGAAGAAATTGCGGCCAAGTACGGCAACGTTCGAATCAGTGATGAAAAGGTCGCTTGGCAGGCTACAAACCAGTTGACGGGACAGGTTCAGAACGTCGAACTTGGTAAGATGTTGCTGGGTGATACCTGGCTCGGCCAGATAAAGGATCGCAACGAAAAAGCGCCACTTGTGGATGAAGTTGGGAGTCTGACAGGGCTAACCTGTACGGTCTTTCAACGAATGAATGCCCAGGGCGATATGCTCCGCGTATGCACCAATGTCCCCGGTAAGGATGGAGGCCGAGCCGTTGGGACGTACATTCCGGCGACCAATCCCGATGGAACTCCGAACCCTGTTATCAGCGCCATTCTTAAGGGACAGGCCTACATCGGAAAGGCGATGGTCGTGAATGACTGGTATATCACCAAGTACCAACCTATCTTCGATGAGAAAAAAGAGGTGATCGGTTGCTTGTATGTAGGAATCCGTCGGGATGATGTCCCAGAGTTACGTCAGGGAATCATGAACATTGCGGTTGGGAAAACGGGCTACGTGTATACGCTGCAGGGGACGGGCGAGAAACGAGGGACTTATATCATCTCCCAGGGTGGAAAGCGCGACGGAGAATGCATCTGGGAAGCCAAGGATGCCGATGGTCGCCTTTTCATCCAGTCGATCATCGACAAAGCTCTCAAGCTCAAACCTGGAGAATGTGCATTTGAACGCTATCCCTGGAAGAACGCCGATGACAAGGTGGCACGCCGGAAGGTTGCCGCGGTGACCTATTTCGAGCCTTGGGACTGGGTGATTGGGGCGAGCGCATACGAAGATGACTTTCAAGACGCAGTCGGGCGGGTCGATGATGCCCTGAATAGCATGTTGTGGTGGACATTTATTGGGGCCGTCATCGTGGTCCTGGGTTGTTGTGGGTTCACCTATTATGCAACACGCCGAAGCCTGCGCGGGATTTATCAAGCCGTTGATATGTTGAAGGACATTGCCCAGGGCGAGGGTGATCTGACCAAACGACTGCCTGCAATGGGGAATGATGAGATCTCCGAGCTGGCCAAGTGGTTCAACACCTTCGTGGCAAAGCTTCAGGATATGATCCATCAGGTGACTGTAAGCGCCGACCAGTTTACGGAAGGCGCTCGGGTCGTTGCGGAAAGCTCCCAGACGGTGGCCCAGGGGGCACAAACCCAGGCTGCAAGCGTCGAACAGATGACCGCTTCGATTGAGGAGTTGGTACGATCTGCCGATTCGATCCGTCAACTGGCCAGTGAGGCCGACCAGCTGGCTCGGCGCAGTAGTCAATCGGCGGAACATGGCGGTGTAGCCGTAGAGAAATCCATCGCTGCCATGAATGCCATTCGCGAAAGCTCAAAACGAGTCGGTGACATTATTCAAGTCATTTCAGAGATTGCCGGACAGACAAATCTGCTGGCCCTGAATGCGGCGATCGAGGCAGCCCGTGCGGGTGAACACGGAATGGGCTTTGCTGTGGTAGCCGATGAAGTTCGCAAACTGGCCGAGCGTTCCAATCACGCGGCGCAGGAGATCGCTCAGCTCATCCGCGAGTCCACGCGGCTCGTGGAAGAGGGTGCTCAAATGAGTGATAGCCTGGGAGACTCGCTCCAGGAGATTCTCGATCACATCAAAGAGACGGCTGCCAAAGTTACGGCGATCGCCGAGAAGACGACAGAGCAGGCATCGGCTGCCCAGGAGGTGCGGACAGCGGTTCAGGGAATCGCACAGGTGGCTGAGCAATCGGCTGCGGGAAGCGAAGAAATGGCCTCCAGCAGTGAGGAGTTGGGTGCTCAGGCCGACGCTCTCCGACAGCTTGTGGCAGGATTCAAGACCTGACCGTGACTGCCGAATAGCTCCACCCGGAGAACCGAGTGTCTGCTATCGGGAAAAGGTAGGGACAATTCATGAATTGCCCCTACCAGGCAAATACTATGATTGCCGATCGGGCGCCTGTCGGATTATCCTCCGATTGCGAAAGGAACCTATATCGATCCTAAGCACATTACCGTCACCCTGGGGGATCATTTCCTTCCAGGGTGACTTTATTTCAACACTCCGGAAGGTCGGGATTCACGTTACTTTGTGTTGAAAAGCAACCTCGACGGCTTTTCGCATTTTGGAAAGCCCCGTTGAGGCTACTTCTTCCGCTGACATTTTGCTGTATTCGGGATTGAAAAGTTCGAGGGAGAGCGATCCGTCAAAGCCGATTTCCCCCAGTATTTGGAGGATCCTTATTATTGGCGCAACACCATCGCCGGGAAAAACACGATCAGAGTCGCGAATCTTTTCGCGTGGAGGCTCGGCAGGATAATCATTCATGTGGAATACGTGGAGTGCCTGGCCGTTAAAGACCCGCAGACCTTCCACGGATGATCCACCGCGGTACATATGAAAAACATCGAAAAGAGCACAGGCGTCGGGATGACCGCACTCCACCAGGACGAAGGCCGCCTCGCTCAAACGACTCAGGTTGGCAGATGCCCCCCAAATCTCCAGTTGCGGCACAACGCCCATCGATTTGCCCATGTCCAACAGTTGCGAATAGCGCTCAGCGACACGGCGTAAGTCGATCGGCGGCGAGTTGTACGCGCCCGCTGGTGGGGCTGCAATCCTTTTCCCACCCAACTGGGCAATCCAGTCCATTTCCCGCTTCATTTGCTCGAAACCCTTTGCTCTTTGGGCTTCGTCGTCAACCATCCAGGCGGGAAATCCGATAGCACTTTCGATAACGATACCGCGATCTTCCAACCTTTTTCTTAAATCGCCCAGGTTTCCCCCCGAGGAGATGAACTCTTCGATTTCCCGCGTCCAGGGTTCAATACCGTCGTAACCAACCCTGGCTGCCAAATCGATTTCCTCGGTCAGGGGCAGTTTGTGCGATCGGATAGTGGCCGTGTTCAAACAGAACCGGAAAGCAGGATGACCAGCCGGCGGTTTACCGTCCGCCTGGGTTATTTCAGACCAGTGCCCGGCGACTGTGTAGCTTGCGGATGCAGCGATGACTTGCGCAAATCGTCGTCGTGAGAAAACTGGCAAAGTCACGGATCGTTCTCCCGTTCGCGATTTGATTACCCAAAAGCATATGATGACAAGACCAAACGGGAGGGCACGTTGAAAATGTGCCCTCCCCATTCCGATATCCTCAAAAACTCTTACGCAGGCTTGCCCTATTTAGGTAGTTGGTTTGCCCCAGGTGTGACCTGATCGATGTTTGGAACAGGATCAAAGTCCACTTCACCGAGGACCCACGCCAATCCGCCCAAGCTGATCTGTTTCATAATAGAGCTTTCCCAAACATCTTCCCGATGTCCGAGGGACGTGTAGAAGACGCGGCCTTTGCCATGGATCCTGGCCCACGTTGCTGGATAAGGCGGGCGCTGATAGCAACCATCCGTCATGCCTTCGGTCTCTTGCACCAGGATGACGTGAAGATCCTTGGCCAGGTTTTTCATGGCATACCACTCTTCCAGCATACGGAAGTCCTTGATTTTCTCCATGCCTGGAAACTTAGGTGAGACAACCTTCATGGTGGCTTCCTGCTGGCGGCCATGGGACACAAATTCACCGCCGATCATCTTGACGAACGGAGAAAGCTCATCCCCTCGGCTACGGAATGCATCATTAGCGGCGTGGAATCCGATGACACCCTTCCCCGCAGCAATGGCTTCGAGTAGTCGTTTAACGCCTGCCTCGGTTGCCGGCGGTTCGTTGGGACGATCGACCGGCTTCGTCCAATCGCCCGTGGCATAGAAGGCGAACGCATCGAACTGGTCCAAATCGCCATCAAAAACGCCCCCATCTTTGCTGCAAACCACCTCTACGTTCACTTCCTTGCCCCATTGCATCAGGACCTTTTCGGAAAAAGCAAGCTCTTGTCCCTTACGAGCGACAACCGAATGTTCAAATCCTGCCGACCGCGTGAAATAGAGAATCTTTTTGGGCTTGCTGAAGGCCCCCTGAGTCCATCTCAGCGGGAAGGCAGAAAGAATCGTGCCGGCGCCGGCTGCAGCCAAAAACTCGCGACGTCTCATGGTGCAATCTCCTTTTGAAAAAACGCTTGAGCCAGGGAGGATCCAAATCGGACTATGCTTTGCCAGCGAGCCACAATGGTGGGGTGACCCGCCCAGACGACTGCCATTTATCATATCAGCGTTCCCGACGAGTATCGATATCCGCCGCAGGAAAAAACAACTTTTCTCCCTGGAACCATATGGCAAGCGAAGCCCGATTAAATGGACTCCCGATGGCCAATATGAATACCTTGCCTAGCGGTAAGGATAATTCATGAAATGTTCCCTATGGTGTTACCGTAACGTTTGCGCCCACTAATCTGTGGACTTACTTTGAATTCGCGGACACCACGGTTGGGCCGTCGTTGAAATCCAACAATCAGATTCGCAGAATGTGATGGTGTGCAACATGACTGTCCTGCGGCGATGTCGAATGTGTGCTAACTTGAATCAAACGCTCTAGGTCTCAGTTTCGGTACGGAAACCGTGCTAGTTGGACGGGAAGAGTTGCTGGGCTTGCTTTGGTTTGGAAGAGAAAGGACAGAATTGGGATATGCCAGCGAAAGTTTCCATCGGTTCGTGTGTTTTGGAACTGGCCCAGGGAGACATCACTGAGCAGCAGGTCGATGCAATCGTCAATGCCGCCAACAGTCGGTTAGCTGGTGGAGGCGGCGTCGATGGCGCGATCCATCGGCGTGGTGGCCCTGAAATCATGGCCGAAACACGGGAAAAGTACCCGGACGGCTGTCCTACCGGCTCAGCCGTTGTTTCGGGTGCCGGTCGTTTGCCGGTAAAATACGTCATCCATGCCGTCGGTCCTGTTTACAGAGATGGCCAGCATGGTGAGGCAGAATTGCTGGCTTCAGCTTATCGCAAGTCGCTCGATCTTGCCGTGAAACATGGATGCGGAAGTGTTGCATTTCCGGCGCTCAGTTGCGGTGCGTATGGTTATCCCTTAAACGATGCGGCGACGATAGCGTTGCGTACAGTTTTGGAATTCTTACGAGAGCACCAGGCCCCTTCCCTTGTTCGTTTCGTCCTTTTCGGACAAGACACCTATAATGTCTTTATGAAAGTTTTGACAGATCTTGTCGGGAAAAATGCGATTTCGGAAAGCGGCTGATGCTTCCCGACAGAAGCCATCTGGTATCTTCTCACATTGGCATAGCACTCTGGATCTGCCCGATATAAAAAAGTGCCAGTCGAAAGATCAGAAAAATAATGACGCCGGCAATCAGCAGCGTTACGCAAACAGCGCCGACCACGCTGAGGAGTTTCATGGCCTGGGCCGCGCGATCGGCATAGACGTGACTCAAACGATCAAGGGTTTCATCCAGCTTGCCACTCTCTTCACCAACGCGGAGGGCGTCGAGCCAATCGGGAGGAAATACGTCGGTTTCCAAGAAAGTGCGGTAGAGCGATTTGCCAGCTTGAAGTGACCGCCAGACTTGTGGCCGAATTGTCGTAAACACCAGATGATTCGCAGTCTGCAAGGCCAGGTCAACAGCAGACCGGACATCCAGCGATGATCGCATGACAATCGACAAAGCCCAGGTCATGCGGGCAAGAGCGAGGGTTCGGCGAATTTCCCCAAGAATTGGTAAAACATCGACAAACCGTTCGACAGGTCGGGTCCACAGCATTTCACGCCGTATGGCCCAGATCAAGAACACGATTAATCCAAGACACGCTGCCACAAAAGCGACATACACGATCAAACCACGTGTTCCGATGAGTCCAAACCCCAAAGGGTCGATCGTCATCCCTGCCTTGGCACTGATTGATCCCATGATCCAAATGAGAAACCCTATGACGAGAATTGCAAGCGTCAGTTCAAACAAGGGCCAAGCTAGGAGCATCCAGAAGGTTCGGCGACGCCGCAGCTCCTCTTCGTAGTACTGAGCGAGCAGGCGAAAAGCCTCGGGAAGTTGGCCACTTTGTTCCCCCACGCGCAAGATTTGCAGAAAAAGCCGTGGGAAAAAACTAGAAACAGTCTCGAAGGCGTCGGAGAGGCTTTCTCCTCGGTTAACCTCCTCGCTGATACGAGCGAAGACCTGCCGATGGATCCAACCGCTGGCCCGCTCTGCTTCGCGACGGCATATTGTTCGGATTTCAATCCCCGCCTCGACCTGTGTTGCCAACCGGCGACATAACTGAGCGAGGGTCGCCTTGCTGATTCTTGGAGTGAACATCGTACCTGATCCCAGATCGGTTCAACATGGGTGGCTCACGTACCATTTGGTCATCATAGGGGTTACTGATTCACACGAAAAGCAACGCCGAATCGGCCCGTACGCCTTTCTCTATTGTCGTGCTTCACCTGCCAAATGAAACTTGGCATAATGAAGTCGCTCAAAGCGGACGGTGGGTACGTTTGTAACGAAAGTCGTCTTGGAATCTGCGAGTGTTACGGAGGTCGATGATGTGTCCGAAGAATACCTTGGTGTGTGTTCATTCGCGAAGGCGAGTTGTGAGCAACCTGCTTTTTGTCATTTCGCTCATATGGCCGTTGAGCGCATCGTTAGGAGGTGAAACTCCATCCTCTTCGCAATCTGCTCCGGCGAGCGGTGCCGAGAGCGAAAAAAAAGATTCAGCGCCGTCTCCGCATAAGTGGCGTGACCTCTTCGACGGTCAATCGCTGAAAGGGTGGAAGGCCCCCAAATTCGGTGGCGAAGGGGAGGTGCGCATTCAGGATGGTTGTATCGTCATGGAACGCGGCGATCCTATGACCGGAATTGCGTGGCAAGGTGAATTCCCCAAGACGAACTATGAGGTCGAATTTGTCGCCAAACGGACAGACGGGATCGACTTCTTTGCGACTGTGACCTTCCCGGTGGGCGACACGTTTTGCAGCTTTGTCACAGGCGGATGGGGTGGGTCCGTGATTGGGCTCTCGTCAATCAACTTTAATGACGCCTCCGACAACGAGACGACTCAGTTTATGGTCTTCAAGGACAATCAATGGTACAAGTTTCGCGTCCGTGTGACCAAAGTCAAGATTGAAGTCTGGGTGGATGACAAGAAAGTTAGTGGATCTCATCATCGGTGATCGCCGAATTTCCACCCGCTATGAAGTGGATCTCTGCAAACCATTTGGCTTTTCGTCGTGGTGTTCGACGGGTGTCATTCGCAGCATTCGATTGCGGGAGTTGACACCCGAAGAGGTCAAAGCGATTGCAGAGGAGGCAGAAAAAACGCGCCTTTGAGTTACGATTGGACCTATCTCTTCTTGTGCGAACAGCTGGCTCGTTCAGTTGGATGTGAGCCTTGCCTGGTAGTCCATAAAGTTAACGCGCCGAAATGACTGCGACCATTGTTCGGCCTGCTTCATTCGGTTGTGATCCTCGGGCGTTAACTCAAGAACCAGATTGTGGGTACTGCGAATAACAGTCCGGCGGCCAGGCAACCACTCCAAGAAGTTCTTTGGACCGTTGATTAGTATGACCTCCTCGGGAAAGAGTCCCTTCTCCGCAAGGATTTGATTCACTTTGAGGCGAGGACCGGGTAGCCGTGATCCCTGAACGAGCAGGCAATTGAGGCGGGCCATTAGGTCTGAAAACCGCAAGAACTCCCGTACGACCTCGGGTGCGACATTGTCGCGCGTCCTAATCCTGTACGTCAACCAATAACTGGTGAAAACGAGGTCACGCTGTGGTTCATCGAGCCGCATTTCGAATTCGGGATTCGCTGAAAACCGACGCCGAGGGTCTTTAACCGAACGGGCACGAGACTCAACCCGTTCCTGAAATCGAAGAATCATGTCGAAGCTCAATTCGACTTGTTCGGCGCCACGAGGATTCAACAAAGTTGCACGGTTCTGTTGCCAGTTGATGATGGTGATTTCAAGGGGCTTTTCCAGGAAGTCAAAGGCCTTTCCGGCATGGAAAAGGGTCGTGCTAAGACTCAGGGCTGTCTTTTCATCGCCTAAATCAACAGAACTTTGAACCTTAAAAGTGGGTGTTAAAATGGGTGGTCCGTCTTCTGCTCGAACGAAAGGGCCAGGGGTGAAAAAACCCATGGCGATAATGGTGATGAGTATTAGTCGCCGGCAATGCACGGTTTTAGGAGTCCTGCAAAGAAACCATGTCTGGGGAAAATGATGTTGCGTACCCCCCACTGGTGGTGTTTAGCGTAGACAATCATACCGCGAGGATAGGTTTTGACCAAGGGCGATTGTCAATTCCGTCTAAATCCTTTAGGCCAAGAATGACAATTTGTCGGAAACATCCATTAGGTCCGAAAAAAATTGCGGAATCCATTACAAAACGCTTGCAGCAATGAATTGCCGATGATAGAATCCGCCATGGAAGACTGGGACTCTTCGGAAAAGCGATTCTAATCACAGTATTTTGCAAGCCATGAACAAGCATTTTGAGGGGACCACTTATGTCTGGTGACAGAGTGGATTGCGTTGGTTTATGGGGTTCTTTTCATTTGAGACGGAGGTGTAGCATGCGACAACTCAACAGGTGGAAACGGGGGTTCACACTGGTAGAACTCCTTGTCGTGATTGCCATTATTGGCATCTTAATTGCGCTGTTACTACCGGCGGTTCAAGCGGCACGGGAGGCAGCAAGACGTTCGCAATGCACGAACAACATGAAGCAGGTCGGATTGGCTCTTCAAAATTACCACGACACTTACAAGAGCTTTCCACCGGGGGTGATCTGGGGAATGGGATGTATGGGGGTTGGTGTCAGTGGTGATACTGGTCAGGATGTCTGTCCGGCAAGTGCGTCTCCTCCACCAGCGTTTCATCACACCTGGAATGCCATGGTTCTCCCATTTCTGGAACAAAAACCCCTGTACGACACCATTAATTTCAAGGCAGCGGCTTGGTTGGGACCGGACCTCAAGGGACTGAGAGCCTTTCCCGAAATTACCTTTTTATCGTCGCTAGTCGGCGGAGCATAACACGTATCATCGCAATATAGATCATCGCCTCACTGCTGCGCGGGTTGCGCTCATAGTCAACACTTAGTCGTCGATGATC